>OIYV01000857.1_pt1 | contig 15719 bp, 15 predicted proteins | sample 1588251 | NCBI WGS metagenome assembly OIYV01 (sample SAMN03283282) | human gut metagenome | biome: human-associated habitat; material: feces | host: Homo sapiens | place: Peru | collected 2012
ACTTTTTCTCAATATTTTTTCACTTCGTAACTTTTTAACATTTTGTTTCAACATTATTACAAAAATGCCATCAATTTGCAATACATATTTTCGATTATCCTTCAAATTCAGCTTCCATTGCCGGATTTTGCGCAGAAATTCTTATTATGTTTCCTTTGTTATTCAAAACGACCTCGCATTCGCTGTTTTCAATCGTTCCTTTATATGTTTTTTCGCCTTCTTCTTGCTTTTTCAAGTTAAAATTTCTTTCTTCGCTGCTAAGAGCGTCCAAAACGTCCATAAAATACTTAACCGCAGCATTTTGCGGCAAAGGGTCTTTCATATATTGTGCTTGAAGCCCGCCTTGAGTCACTTCAAATTTTCCGCCGTTGCGAGAAATCGTAAAATCTTTCAAATTTTGTGGAGAAGTGAAGCTAACCGTGGTAAGGCCCTCGGGAGAATGAAAAACTTTGAAACTATACTCCGTTTCCTGGGAAGAAATTTTAACGTTGCTTTCAATATTGGAATCAATTTTAGGAATTTGGCTATCCACTGCGTTTTGGCAACCAGCTAGAAAAAAAGGCGCAGACAAAACACAAAACATAGCAAGAATTTTTTTCAAGAAATCACCTTACAATCCGAAATTCAAAAATATTTCCGGCAGCTTTCTTATAATATCCGTAGGAGTCATTGAAACGCTCGAATAATCTTCTTTGCACAGGTCTCCTGCCAAACCATGAATAAAAACCCCGCAAATTCCTGCGTCAAGAAGCGAAACCCCTTGAGCTGCCAAAGAACCTATAATTCCCGCAAGAACATCTCCGCTGCCGCCTTTTGCCATTCCAACGTTGCCAGTGCTGCTGACAAATACGTTATCATTTTCGTCGCAGATAACGGTTTTCGGGCCTTTTAAAGCTACTAAAACACCATAATTACGGGCGAATTCACTCGCACACTGAATTTTATCTTTCTTGATTTCTTCAATGCTAAGGCCGCTAAGGCGAGACATTTCTTTAAAATGCGGCGTTAGGATAATTTTGCATTTAGATTCTTTCAATACATCTATATTCTGCGAAACGGCATTTATTCCGTCGGCATCAATAACCAGCGGAATTTCAGACTTCCTTATTATTTCATAAACTATCTCCATAGTATTTTCATTAAGGCCAAGGCCAGGGCCGACAACCGCAGCCGTGCAGGAATTAAGCTCCGCTATCATTTCGCTTAAAGATTCTTTAGTCATGAAGCCTTCTTCATCTTCGCCCGCAATGAAAAACGTGGGTTCAAAATTTTCAATTTTCTTGTAAACTGAGGGCACAGCGCACGCTTTAATCATTCCAACGCCGGTTTTTATTGCCGCATTTATAACGAACAAAGCCGCTCCGGGCATTTTTTTGCTGCCACAAACTGTGAAAAGCTTGCCGAAATTTCCTTTGTGAAAATACTCGCATCTTTTTGGGAGTTTATACTTAACCATTTCTTCAGTTACAAGGCTCATGTATTGATATTTTTCCATGCTAAATTCCTCCTTAATTAATTTTTTCGCACAAAACCACCGCCGAAGCATAATTCTTCGTGTGGGTCAAACTTACCGAGATATTAGCTATCTTATCGCTAAAAAGTTTTTTCGCGTTTCCTTTTAAAGAGATATATGGCGCGCCGAGGTCATCATGCAGAAGCTCGAGCTCTTTTAATTTAAAACCTCTCACGCCTGTTCCCATGGCTTTCGAAAAGGCTTCTTTGGCGCAAAACGCCGCCGCTATGCTTTGGCAAGAGAAATTCTTTTTTTTAAAATAAGATATTTCTTCTTCGCTGAAAACAAACTTCAAAAAGCCAGGCCTCTTCATAGATTTTTCAATCCTTGAAATTTCGGCCATGTCAATTCCAACCGAAAACAAAAAATCACCCCTTAGCTAGAAAATTATTTTGCCGTCATTATTTTGAATTTTTTCAAGTTTATCTTTTATTTTCGCAAATTCAGGCTCATCAATAAGCTCAAAAAACTCACCTGCAAATTCCTGAGCTTTTTTAACAACTGGCATATCTTCAAATTTAGTCACCATTTTTATGTTCGGAACTCCATGCTGGTTCACGCCGAAAAAGTCCCCAGGGCCCCTAATTTCCAGGTCTTCTTGCGAAAGATAAAAGCCATCTGAAGAATTTTTCATGGCCGAAAATCTTCTTGCGGATTCTTTGCCTTTTGAATCCGAAACCAAAATGCAATAAGATTTTTTGCTTCCGCGGCCGACTCTTCCTCTGAGCTGATGAAGCTGCGAAATGCCAAATCTTTCGGCGTTTTCAATGACCATAACCGTTGCATTGGGCACATCTATCCCAACTTCTATGACGGTGGTGGAAATAAGCACTTTTATTTTTTCTTCAATAAACTCTTTCATTATAGAGTCTTTCTCGGCAGGCTTCATTTTGCCGTGGAGAATGCAAACATCTTCACCTTTAAAGCCGTAGTCAAGGAGCATCTGCCTGCAAGTTTCAACGTCAAGAACATCATTTTCGTTTTCTTCGATGCTAGCGCAAACAATATAAACCTGCTCGCCATTTGAAATGGCATTGCTCAAAAAACCGTACATTCTCGCGCGTTTATCAGTAGTGATTCTAAAAGTGTCAATCTTCTGCCTGCCGGGCAAAACCGAGTTTAAAACTGAAATATCAAGGTCACCGTAAACTATCATCGCGAGACTTCTTGGAATCGGCGTAGCGGACATAACCAGAACATGAGGCGCATCGCCTTTTTCGGCTAGTTTGCCTCTTTGATTAACCCCAAACCTATGCTGTTCATCAGTTATTATGAATCCCAAATTTTTAAATGCGAGATTATCCGAAATTATTGCGTGCGTGCCAACAACAACGTCGGCAATTCCAAGAGCGGCATTTTCATAGGCGTTTCGTTTGGCTTTAGCTCTCATTGAGCCACAAATTAGCTCGGTTTTAACGTTTAAATCCTTAAAAAAGTCTTTTAGTGTTTCAAAGTGTTGCGTTGCCAGAAGCTCAGTCGGCGCCATGAAAGCCACTTGGTAGCCATTTTTAACAACGGAATATGCAATTGCTGCGGCTGTAACGGTCTTGCCTGAACCAACATCACCCTGCAAAAGCCTGTTCATCGAAAGGCCTTGCATATCATTAAGGCACTCCGAAACAACTTTTCTTTGCTCATCGGTTATTTTAAAAGGAAGCTTCGCGTAAAATTCCTCGGAATAATCATTTTTAATTACAACTTTGCTTTTTTGCCTAGCCTGCTTTTTAAGTGACTTCATGCTCAAATGATAAAAGAAAAATTCTTCGAAAATAAGCCGTCTCCTTGCCGCCTGGAGCGATTCTAAATCGCTCGGGAAGTGAATATTTCTAACAGCAAAAGAAATCTTGCAAAGATCTTTTTCTTTTAAAATTTTTTCAGGGAAAATATCAGCCGGGTAATTTTTCGGGACTAAATCAAAAGCGTTTTTGACAAGCGACGCAATTTTTTTCGAAGTAAGCCCCTTGCAAAGCGAATAAACAGGAACTAAATCTTGGCCCCATTCTTTTATTTTCGGGGAAAGCATCTGATATTTTCCGTTATTAACAGTAACAGCGCCAAGCAAAACGTATTCGCTGCCAATTTTCAGCTTTTCATAAGAATATTTTGAATTAAAAAAAATGATTTCCAAACCATCCGTACCGTCAGAAGCGGCAAGCCTATAAATAAACCTACCGCTTTTTAACATTGAAGGAAAAAACTTCGAAATCACTTTAATTTTCACGCAGGAAATCTTCCTGCCTTTTGCAAATTGAATTGTAGTCGGGTTACTGAAATTTTCGTAAGAACGAGGGTAAAAATCAATCAAATCTTTAACTGTGTTTATATTTAAACTCCGAAGAAGCAGCGCCGTTTTGGCGCCAACTCCTTTCAAACTCTCGATATCCATCAAGACCTCCAAAATTACTCAACCGACAAAATGAAATGATAAATAGGTTGCTGGCCGTTTACTAAATTAATCTCGACCGCTCCTTTAAGCGATGTTTCAACCATACTCTTGACCATTTGAGCCTGCTGGAGGCTAATGCTCTCGCCATATATTATGGTAATGAACTCAGAATTCTTGTCAGCCATTGACTTCACGAGTTTAACGGCGCATTTAACAGGATCTTTACCGCTGAAAACAAGCTTTCCATCCGAAAGAGCTAAAATATCGTTTTCTCTTATTTTAATTCCGCCGAATTCAGAGTCTCTCGCTGCGAAAGTTATTTGGCCTGTTTTAACTCTTGCCATTGCGCTCGTCATAGCGTTTAAATTTTCTTCTGCGCTAAGGCCAGCGTCAAAAGAAAGCATAGCGGAAATTCCCTGAGGAATCGTTTTGCTTGGAATTATTATAACGACTCTGTCTTTAACAAGCGAAACTGCCTGCTGAGCCGACATAATAATGTTTTTATTATTCGGGAAAACATAAACAGTTTTTGCCGGAGTTGCCAAAATTGCTTGAACAATCTTGTCGGTGCTTGGGTTCATTGTTTGGCCGCCGCTTATAACGTTATTGCAGCCAATTTCTTTGAAAAGGTTAACAACGCCGTCTCCTGCACCAACTGCAACGAAACCGAACTCTTCTTCAGGGTCTTTCGGAGTGAATACTTCTGTTTTTTCTTCTTTATGAAGTTTTTCGCGCTGAGCCTCGGCTGCAAGCCTGTGTTGCTCTTTCATGTTTTCAATTTTAACAGTTAAAAACTGGCCGAACTTAATGCCTTCTTGCAAAACTTTACCCGGGTTTTCGGTGTGAACATGAACTTTAATGATTTCATCATCATCAACCACGACAACACAATCCCCGATTCTTTGAAGCTTCGCTTTTAATTTTGCAGGAGGAGTTTTGCAAAGCCTGCTTCTTTTAACTATGAACTCAGTGCAGTAAGTGAAGGTGATGTCTCCATCGAATTCCGCTGCAGCATTTTTGAAAACATCGTCAGATTCAATGCTTTGAGCAGAAGTGTCGCAATCAATGATAACATCGTCTTTGAAAACCGAAAGCATGCCTTCGAAAATAAGGCAAAGGCCCTTGCCGCCAGCATCAACTACGCCGGCTTTTTTAAGCACAGGCAAAAGCTCAGGGGTGGTTTCAAGCGCATCTTTCGCACCTTTGCAAACTTGCTCCCAAACGATTTTAACGTCGTTGCTAACGCTCGAGATTTCTTTGCCTTTTTCAAAAGCTTTTCTCGCAACTGTGAGCATAGTTCCTTCCATAGGCTTGCTAACAGCTTGGTAAGCACCTTGAACGCCGATTTCAAGCGCATTTATAAGGTCAACGCCCGTTAAACTTTCAGACTCCCCAAAAAGCTTGTTAAAACCCCTAAAAAGAATCGAAAGAATAACGCCGGAATTTCCTCTTGCTCCACGAAGCAAATTAGGAACGAAATTTTTAATAACTTCGCCGGTAGTAACATCTTCAGGCAAATCAGCAATCGCTTTTGAACCCGAAGAAATTGTCATTGACATGTTCGTTCCGGTGTCTCCGTCAGGAACAGGGAAAATATTAAGCTCATTGACGTGTTCTTTATTTTTAATAATGTTGTTAGCACCCGAAATAAGTGCATTTTTTAAACGTAAACCATTTAACAATCTAACACAGCTCCTTAATTACGAAAATCATATTACTCTAAATCTTTCAACATTTTTAGTCTTACCGCTTTGTTCATCAATGTCAAAAATAACACATTCCATTTTGCATGGCCCAAAAGCATTCTCAAACCTCGTTGGAATTTTGCACCTCATTCTTTTTATTGAAAGCTCTTTTTTAACTCCTAAAACGGACTCTATAGCCCCCGTCATTCCAACATCTGTTATATATCCCGTTGACCTTGGCAAAATTTCTTCGTCGGAAGTTTGAACATGAGTGTGCGTCCCGAAAAATGCTGAAATTCTGCCGTCAAGATAATAACCAAGTGCTCTTTTTTCAGCGGTTGCTTCAGCGTGGAAATCAACTATTTTAATCGGGCAATCGCTGCATTTGCTTATGGCTTCGTCCGCAGCTTCGAACGGCGACCTTAAACTTTCAAGGTAAACAACCCCAAGCAAATTTATAACTGCTACTTTGATTCCTTTAATATCAACCTTGCAATAGCCAACACCAGGCGTGGTTGCGGGAGGATAGTTATAAGGCCTTGTGATCCTCCTGTTGCTGCTTAAAAACGGGAAGATTTCTCTTCTTCTAAACGAATGATTCCCCCCTGTTATAACGTCCACGCCATTTTCAAGAAGCGATGAGGCAACAGCCGGCAAAATTCCATTTCCTTCAGCTGAATTTTCGGCATTCGCAATTACCATGTCAATTTCATGCTCGCGCTTAAACTGCGTAAGCCTTGACCTGACAAAATCAGTGCCGTTTTTGCCGACTATATCTCCTATCGCAAGAATTCTCATAGAAACATCTCCTTATTTTGCGTAATCTATCGCACGGCTTTCTCTTATTATGCTCACTTTTATCTGACCTGGGTAATCAAGCTCTGCTTCAATTTTTTTGCACATGCTCCTTGCAAGAGGAATCATGTTTTCGTCTTCAACCGCTTCGGGTTTAACCATTACCCTTACTTCTCTTCCAGCTTGAATCGCAAAGCAATTTCTAACCCCTGCGAAAGAAGAAACCAAAGATTCAAGTTTTTCAAGGCGCCTTATGTAATTTTCAGGGTTTTCGCGTCTTGCACCGGGCCTTGCGGCTGAGGCTGTGTCTGCAGCTTGCAAAATAAATTCGAGCGGAGTTTTCGGTTCAACGTCTCCATGGTGAGCATTCACAGCGTGGATAACAGCTTCGTTTTCTTTGTATTTTTTAAGAACATTAACACCAAGCTCAATGTGCGAGCCTTCGCTTTCGTGGTCAAGAGCCTTGCCGATGTCATGAAGAAGCCCTGCACGAACCGCTAAAGAGTAATCTATTCCAAGCTCTGAAGCCATAGCGCCGCAAAGGTAAGCCACTTCAACCGAATGATTCAAAACGTTTTGGCCGTAGCTAGTTCTGTATTTAAGTCTTCCAAGAAGTTTAATAAGCTCATGGTGCATGTTGTTAATTCCAAGTTCTATTACAACTCTTTGGCCTTCTTCTTTAATGTCTCTTTCAACGTCTTCCCTGGCTTTTTCAACCATTTCTTCAATTTTCGCCGGGTGAATTCTTCCGTCAGCGACTAATCTTTCAAGCGCAATTCTTGCAATTTCACGTCTGATTGGTTCAAACGAAGAAAGAGTAATAGTTTCGGGCGTATCGTCAATTATAAGGTCAACACCAGTCAAGCTCTCAATGGACCTTATATTCCTTCCTTCTCTTCCAATTATTCTTCCTTTCATGTCATCGCTCGGAAGCGCAACGACTGAAATAGTAGCTTCTGAAATATAGTCGCAAGCGCATTTTTGAACCGCAACCGAAAGAATATCCCTGGCTTTTTTCTCGCATTCTTCGCGAAGATTTTGCTCATGAAGGCTTATTCTTACGGCTTTTTCATGCGTTAGTTCATCTTCAAGATTTTCAAGCAAAAAGCTTTTAGCCTGAGCGCTCGTCATGCCCGAAATTTTTTCAAGCATTTCAAACTGGCTTTTCTTCACCGCTTCAGCTTGCTTATATTGCTCTTCAATTTCTTTTTCTTTTTTCAAAATGTTTTTTTCTTGAAGCTCGAGGTTTTCGGTTTTTCTGTCAAGATTTTCTTCTTTTTGAACCACTCTTCGTTCTTGCCTTTGGATGTCTTTCCTGCGTTCTGAAAGTTCTTTTTCAGTTTCGGACCTAAACTTTTGAACCTCTTCTTTTCCTTCAAGAACAACTTCTTTTTTCTTAGTTTCAGCAAGCTCTTTTGCAACTTCCATGATTCTGGAAGCTTCTTCTTCAGCCGAGGAAATCATTTTTTCAGCCTGAAGTTTCCTGTAGGTAACTCCAAGCAAAAACGCCGCTACAGCGCAGATAATTCCTACTATTATTAACATTCCCAAATTTTATTTTACCTCCTATTTTAAAAATTTTATTGTAAGAAAATTCGTCTTTCTTAAAAACATCTGCTTTATTCTTAAAAGCAAAATAGAGCGTGTAATTCTAATATATATTTTTATAAATCTATGATTAATTTCAAAAAATGTATGCTTAAATACAAATAAAGCAAAAATTCGAAAGATAAATATGTCAAATTTCTTCAATGTAATTTTAGTACATATCAAAGTGGTGTGTCAAGAATATATAAATTATACTGAGTTTTGAAATTTTAAAGAATTTATGCAATTTTTCTTAGCAAAAATTTGTACAAGGTACTTGAAAAAAAGTATTCTTAATGTTATAGTGAACATAGAAGAGGTTAAAATTAATTTTTGTGAGGTTTTGCGGCATGAAAAGCACTAAAAAGACTGATAAAAATGCAAGCCCTTTTATCCTTTATAAAGGCAAACCGCTAGTAAGATGCGGAAACACTATTTATTACGGCAATCTTTCGGATAAATATGTGATAAAAATGGAAGTTAAAGACTCTTTTAAAAAAGGGGATTTAAACATTTCTTCAAGAGTTCAAGTTGAAATGATGGACACAAACCCAAATTCAGACACAAAGAAAATTGTTAAAGTTAGCGAAAAAAATGGTTTATATGACGCAATTGACATTGCGGAGGTTTGGCTTAAAAGAGCCGAAAATTTGAATTAAAGGAGCGTTTTAAATGAGCATTTTAGAAATAGTTATGGGAGTTGTTTTAATAATACTCGCAGTTTCTTTAACACTTGTAGTTTTATTCCAAGAAGGCCACCAACGTTCAGTGGGAACCGTGACCGGGGCATCTTCCGCCGATACATTCTTCACTAAAAATAAATCAAGATCAATAGATTCCTTCTTGGAACGCTGGACGAGAATCATTGCAATCGGTTTCTTTTTAGCAGTCATTGCAACAAATGCCGTTCTTTACTTTGGTTTATTTTCAAAATAAAAATTTAAACCCTTGGATTTTTGTTCCAAGGGCATTTTTATGTTTAAATATAAATAATTTTCCACCTGCCTTTCGCAGGTGGTTGTTTTTGTTTTTTTAAATTAAGTTATTAACGCCATAGTCTCCGTTTCTGCCGTCAGAACCTCTGTGCCCTGTAGAGCCAGGGGTTACCCATGATGAAGGATTAGGCTGGCTGCCTTTGCCGCCTTTGCCGCCTCTTCCAAAATCAAAAGCAACATAAAATGTGGTAATTTGGCACTCCTCAGCTTCGAAAGCATCTCCGCCGTTGCCACCGTTTCCGCCATCGCCGCCATTGCCTCTACCAATCAAAGGAATATGAAGTTCGGTTGAATAAAAAGCGTCGCCGCCGTTTCCGCCATTACCTGTTACTAATCTCACATTTGAAATATAAAGCTTCCCGCTAATAGCCTTGAAAAGCGCTGCCGGAGTTTGGCCATCCTCACCGCTAACACTGCTTTTGAAAAAACTCACTTCATTTTTGCTGCGGCCGTCTTTTCCGTCATGGCCAATTATTGTTCCATTTCTCACAGTAAGTTCAGCTTCCTGACGATATCTGTACTCCGTTCTATACATTATTTGATCATAAGGAGCAATCCAAATTTTTTTGAAAACATCTTTTTCGCCTTTTACGATTTTTTGGCCTTGCGCATTAAACCCATAAACAACTTCTCGGCCGACTTTCTCTTCTTTCCAGTAGCCTTCATGAGAAACAGTGTAAGGAACTTGCACAGTGTATTTATCGCCCACAACAAACTGAGCCGAAGGGTCTAAAAAGTTCACGCTGTAACCTCTTAAATCCAAAGTGATTTTTCTGTTGCTTGGGAAGATTATATTTTCTTTTATGTAAAGGTCTCTCGTAGCCATGATATAATCCACTTCAGGATTTTTCAAAGCTCTTTTAAGCTCCACAACGTCGCCAACATATGCATACCTTACAGAAGGAATATAGTAAGTTTGGCTTTGAGGATACATATAGTTGTTAATAGAAAGCGTGCTTTGAGCATTGGCTGCCGGGCTGGCGCTAAGAGCTGCAACAGCAAGAGCCGAAGCAAAGCCTTTTTTCACCCCTGAAACACCACCGGATATTAATTCAAGTTCTTCCGCGGTGAGCTCTTCACTTCTCTTTTCAATTTTATCTTTGTAATTTTCCATTTCTTTTTTATTCACAGCTTTAATTCCCTCCAAAAAATATTTACATATATTTTAATATACAAATTCAAAATTGTCAATAAAAACAGCATTTTGCATATCGTATGGATGATATTTTTTAAGTTACAGGGCGTTTTTCACAAAATTTAAATGCACAGAATTAACATTGTTGGAATTGACTTTAAAATTATTAAAAGGTAGAATTTAAAACACACAAGGGGGAATAAGAATATGAATAACGAAATTAAACGTGAAAGAAGCTGCGGCGGAGTAGTTTTTTTCGAAAGCGAAGAAAAATGCGAAGTAATTTTGATTTGTTCCAATTTTAAAGGAAAAATGCTTTGGACTTTCCCGAAAGGCCACATGGAAGCCGGCGAAACAGAAAAAGAAACTGCTCTTCGTGAAATAAAAGAAGAAGTTGGGCTTGACACTGAAATCATAGGTAATTTCAAAGAAAAAACGGAATTCAGCTGCAGAGAAAACGTTATTATTGAAGCAAGCTATTTTGCTGCTAAAGCAAATTCAAAAAATGCCGTGGCTCAAGAAGGCGAAGTTGATTATTTCGCTTGGCTTGATTTTGATTCAGCCATTGAAACTCTTACATTCGAGTGCGACAAAAAAGTCCTCAGAGAATTTGTTAAATTTTATAAAAAAATTAATGCTCATGAATAAACTCATGGGCATTTTTATTTAAATATTTTCTTTTTCAACGGGCATGCTGGCATAAGCGTTAAGCGAAAGATCAGATCTTTTGCCTTTCAAAAATTCATAATAAGCCTGCGAGCCAACCATCGCTGCGTTATCTCCGCATAAATCTTTGCGAGGCATGAAAAATTCGAAATTTCTCTTTTTACATTCTTCGCTCAAATTTTTCCTAAGAAGCGAATTAGCTGAAACTCCCCCGCAAACCCCGATTTTTTTGTAGCCTAAATCCAAAGCAGCCTTCATGACGTTTGAAACAAGGCAATCAACCACGGACCTTCTAAAAGAAGCCGAAAGATCTTCAGTTGGCAGGGTTTCGCCCTTTTGGTTAAGGCGATTTATCGTGTTAATCATCGATGTTTTGAGCCCTGAAAAACTAAAATCGTAGGTTTTTTCTCCTTTTAAAGGAACCGGCAGTTCAAAAGCTTCGTCGTTGCCATTTCCTGCGACTTTGTCAAGGTGTATCCCGCCCGGGTAATCAAAGCCAAGGCGCCTCCCAACTTTATCAAAAGCCTCTCCCGCAGCGTCATCCCTGGTTTTTCCCACAGTTTTCACGGTGGTGTAATCTTTAACTTCGAAAATCGAGCTGTGGCCACCTGAAACAACCAAACACAGAAACGGCGGCTTCAAATCAGGGTTGCTAATGTAAAGCGAGGCAATGTGCGCCTTGACATGATGAACAGGAATAATAGGCAAACCCGTTGAAATTGCAAGACCTTTCACAAAATTAACTCCAACGAGCAAAGAACCAACCAATCCCGGAGCGTAAGTCACGGCTAAGGCGTCAATGTCGCCAAACTTTTTGCCTGATTCCTGCATAACGGTTTCAACCAAAGCAGAAATCGACTCAATATGGTTCCTTGAAGCAACTTCGGGCACAACTCCACCGAAAATTTTGTGTTTGTCAATTTGCGAAGAAGCTTTGAAGTTAATGATTTCTCTGCCATTTCTCACTATCGCCGCAGCTGTATCATCGCAAGAAGATTCCACCGCAAGTATATCCAAAAATATCAATCCTTTTTGTTAATTTAAATCAAAATATAAAGTCATTATCACTGCATGTTCTTTCGGAAATTCATAAAAATTTTTTCGGATTCCAAGATTTTTAAAACCCAATTTTTCATAAAGATTAATCGCAGCAATGTTTGACTGCCTTACTTCTAAAGATAAAAACTTCAAATTTTTGCTTTTCGAAAAATCAGTAAGATGTTTTAGCAAATTCGTGCCTATTTTCATTTTCCTGAAATTTTCATCAACCGCAATGTTGAAAACATAACCTTCATCGCAAATGTAATACATTCCCGCATAACCGGCCACTTTTTCGCCCGACTTTGCACAAACAAAATAAGAAGATTCATTTTGCAAAGATTCCGCTAAATCTTTTTCAGACCACGGCGAAGAAAAGCACTTTTCCTCAAGCTTTGCGACCTCGGGAATTTCCTTAAAAGTCATTAAAGAAAAATCAATCTTTGGCATCATACCAAGTGGCTCCCATGCTAATGTTAACATCCAGCGGGACGGAAAGTTTCACGGCATTTTCCATCTCATTTTGAAGCATTTTTTTCACGTTTTCTGCTTCGCTTAGCTTAGCTTCGATGATTAATTCGTCGTGAACTTGAAGAATAAGCTTAGATTTTTCATTTTTGAGCTTTTCAAAAACGTTAATCATAGCTATTTTTATTATGTCCGCCGCAGCGCCTTGAATCGGCATATTTCTGGCAACTCTTTCGCCGAAAGACCTCAAAACGAAGTTAGTTGAATGAATTTCGGGCAGGTATCTTCTCCTTGAAAAAATGGTTTCAACAAAGCCTTGCTCCCGAGCTTTTTCAATAACTTGGCGCATGTAATTGTCAATGCCTTCGTAGTGCGCCAGATACCTCACAATGTAAGTTTGAGCTTCTTCAAAACTTATTTCCAAATCTTTTGCAAGCGAAAACGCGCTCATGCCGTAAAGAATTCCAAAATTCACCGCTTTTGCTTTGAACCTCATTTCAGGAGTAACCATTTCAAGCGGCACGCCCATGATTTGAGAAGCCGTGATAGCGTGGATGTCCTCGCCGTTTTTAAAGGCGTTAATCATATTTTTATCTTGCGAAACATGCGCCAAAACACGAAGCTCAATCTGAGAGTAGTCGGCATCGATCAAAACGCAATCTTCAGGAGCTTTGAAAAACTTCCTGAGCTGCCTTCCTTTTTCAGTGCGAACTGGAATATTTTGAAGATTCGGCTCCGAAGAGCTGATTCGGCCAGTTCTCGTTTCAGTTTGGTTAAACGAAGAGCGCACTCGGCCGTCGCTTTGAATAAGCTTGATTATTCCGTCGCAATAAGTTGATTTAAGCTTAGAAAGGCTTCTGTATTTCAGAATTTCGTCAACTATTTTGTGCTCACCGCTAAGTTTTTCAAGAATTTGCGCGCTGGTTGAATATCCCGTTTTGCCTTTTTTGCCGTAAGGAAGCTTAAGCTTTTCAAATAAAATACTTCCAAGCTGGCGTGGCGAATTAACGTTAAATTCTTCGCCTGCCAAACTGTGAATTGAAACTTCAATTTTTTTAAGTTCGGTTTCAATTTCATCGCCGTATTTTTCAAGGCCTTGCCTATCGACTAAAAAGCCAATGTTCTCCATGCTTGCAAGAACTTTCGAAAGCGGCTGCTCTATTTTCATTAGAAGCTCACTTTGGTTGTTGGCCTTGATTTCTTCTTTCAAAATTGGCGCGAGCTTCGAAATCACATAAACTTGCTGAATGATTTTTTCAAAAGGCTTCAAGGGTTCATCCAAAGCAACCTGCGGAATTGAAATTTCATGAGCGCTGCCGAGTTTAAAAACTTCGTAGTCTTTCTCCGAAGGCGTCAAAACATAAGAAGCCAGCATAACGTCAAAATGATTATCGCTGATTTCTATTTCATTTTTTTCGAAGATTTTTTCAGTTAATTTCAAATTATGGGAAATTTTTTCGATGTCATCTGAAACCATGATTTTTTTAATCGTGCTTTCAAAATTTTCATCTTCTTTGCTCAAAGCGTAAACGTCTTTGCCAACCCCAAAAAACATTTTTTTAATTTCAAAATTTTCTATAAACGGCAAGAAACTAACTGATTTTTCGTTTTTCAAAATCTTCAAAAGTTCTTCGCAGCTAACTTCCTTAGAAGATATGTTTTCAGAAACTTCGCTAAAATTCATCTTTTCAAGAAGCTTAAAAAACTCAAGCTCAGTCATAATTTTTTTAACCGAAGGTTCGTCCATCTTTTTGGGAATAAAATCTTGTTCATTGATTTCAATCGGCACGGAAGTGTCAATTTTACCGAGAGCGTAGCTAAGCTCAGCCATCTCTTTGCCCGCGATGAGCTTTTCTTTCACGCTGGGTTTAATGTCTATGAATTCAATGTTTTTGTAAATTTCTTCAATGCTTCCAAATTTAGAAACAAGGTCGCTAGCGGTTTTCTTGCCGATTCCTTTAACGCCGGGGATATTATCGGAAGTGTCGCCTTGAAGCGCTTTTATGTCAACGAGATTTTCAGGCAAAACGCCATATTCTTCCTTGACTTTTTCGGTGTCGTAAAACGTTGATTCAGGTCTGCCAAACTTAGTCGAAGCAATCCTCACGCAAACTTTGCCTGAAATAAGCTGCAAAATGTCGCGATCCCCCGTTGCCAAAACGCACTCATAGTCATTTTTTTCGCAAAATGAAGCGAAAGTTCCTAAAATATCGTCCGCTTCGTAACCTGCATAAGTCACCAATTTGTAACCCATTGCAGTTAAAAGGTCTTTCAAAATAGGAAGCTGAGAAATAAATTCATCGGGCTGCTTGCTTCTAGTTCCTTTGTAGCCTTCAAACATTTTGTGCCTAAAAGTTGGAACTGGAAGATCAAACGCAACGGCGATTCTATCTGGGTTTACTTCGCTAAGAAGCTTGTTAAGAGTAGTCAAAAAGCCGTAAATACCGTTAGTCATTTGCCCGTTTTTGTTAGAAAGCATTTTAATGCCGTAAAAAGCCCTGCTGAAAATGCTGTTGCCGTCAAGAACCAAAAATTTCAAAAGTTACCACCACTTCTTTTACTTTAAATTGTGCCATACATTTTTAATATCCTCATCCTCGTCGAGAATATCCAAAAGAGTGTTAACTTTCTCGGATTGTTCTTCATTCAAAGCAACATATGTATCAGGCACCATGCCAATTTCAGAAGAAACAAAAGAATAATTCTTGCTCTTCAAATATTCATAAACTTTTTCGTAATCTTCTTTTTCAGTGTAAATTATAAACAAATCGTCATCATCAAGTTGAAAATCAGAGGCTCCTGCTTCAATTGCATCCTCTTCAAGCTTCGAAACATCTTCGACTTCTTCAAGATTTATAACGATAACACCTTTTTCAGAAAACATGAACGAAACACATCCGGCAAGACCTAAATTTCCGCCATATTTGCTAAAATAGTGCCTTAAATTTCCGGCAGTTCTGTTTCTGTTATCTGTTAAAGCCTCAACAATAACGGCAACTCCGTGAGGGCCATAGCCTTCGTAGGTTATATCTTCGAAATTGCTATCATCTGAACCAGAAGCCGCTTTTTTAATGATTCTTTCAATATTATCGTTAGGAACATTGTTGCTTTTAGCTTTTGCAATGCAATCCCTAAGCTTGAAATTAACTGTTGGGTCTGCCCCGCCTTCTTTTGCCGCAACTGCAAGTTCTCTCCCAATCTTAGTGAAAATTTTAGCTCTTTGAGCATCGGTTTTTTCTTTTTTCCTTTTTATGTTATTCCATTTGGAATGCCCTGACATTTAAAATCACCTCATAAATTTTTTCAAAACTTTTCAATTTAAAATTTTACCACTTTTTCAAGAGCCTATCAACCATAAAAGAAATATTTTGCAATTTGTTCGTTTTGACTATTGATTTTTCCCAGAATTATGATAGAATTAAGATATCCGAGTGTGGCGCAGTTTGGTAGC
>OIYV01000858.1_pt1 | contig 15691 bp, 18 predicted proteins | sample 1588251 | NCBI WGS metagenome assembly OIYV01 (sample SAMN03283282) | human gut metagenome | biome: human-associated habitat; material: feces | host: Homo sapiens | place: Peru | collected 2012
GTGTGCAATAGATTGTGGCCCCCTGAAGGAGCCGAAAGGCTCCACTTTTTGTTTGTTTTATAGGGGTTTTCTATAAATATGGTAGAATGCTACCCATCATAACCTATGGTTTATATAAGTTTACTATAGTTTATTCGGAAGACTTTTCATTAAAGTCTTTTTCTAGTGTATCAAAGAATTTTGGTACATTTGCAAGATCTTTTTTAAACATATGAGTATAAGTTTGCCATTATATTCTTCAGCAAATGTTTTTATATCATATTCTAAATCATTTAAAGATATATTTGCTTTATTCTGTCTATCAATTATAAATAAAGAGTCTTTTTTTGATGATAGTTCCATGAATTCTAGGCGTTCCTTTAATTGAATTTTATCTGATTCTGTGGTAACATATAAAACAGGTGAGAGATTTACTTTGTATCCTAAAAATGGTGTTCCGTTAATAACGGAGCAGGAAAGTTGCAGTGCCAACATAGACTTTCCTACTTTTGGGTTAGATACTAATAAGTAAACACCTTTAGACCTCATTAATCCATCGATTATGATGTCTTTTTTTGTGCTTTCTTTTAAATCTTCAAAAGCCTTCATATCTTTATGCCTCCTTAGTTAATTTTTTTACTCTGCCTTCTAAGTATGGAATATTTATATTTAAATATTTAACAACTTCTTGCATAGGTACTGCATTATTTGGAACATAGTAGTTTTCACTTTCTAATTTTTTCTTTATAGTGCTTTTAATAACTAATGCATTATTTCTACCAACACCTGCTAGTTTCATTAAATCACTTAAATTGCGCCATTGCTTTGCTATTAATTTTAATGTTTCACTTGCTGTCATACATTATCACATCCTTTCTTATAATTCGTATTCTTCTTCATTCCATTTATCGTATGGAATAGTATTTGCTTCTAACATATTAGTTTCTGAGTTATATCTTTTATATTTGTTGATTTTTAACTCGAGTAGGGTATCTTTAATATCATTCATAGAGTCGGTACAATGTTCTTTGATTTCTATACCATGAGTAATATTATTTGTTAATACCATTGTTAGAAAACCTTTAGCTCTTAATGATAGATTAGGATCTAATAAGAATTCATCAAATGCTCTGTGAACTTTTAATTTATCCATATTCTCACCTCCTTTTGGGTGTTCGGTAAACCGTTCATCAAAACCAATATAGTACAAATAAATTAAATTGTCAAGTATTCCGAACAAAAATGTTTTGTAAAACTGACAAAATGTGTTATAATGATTATGGAAGAGAGTAAGAAGACTTTTAAGGGAGTGAAAATATGAACAATAGTGAAGCATTAACTACATTAATTGTTGGAGGAAGAGCTGCAAAAGAGTATTCTCAAAGAGAACTTGCAAGAAGAGTTGGAATAAGTAATTCTTCTTTAAATGATATAGAAAATGGTAGAGTAGCTAAACCAGATCCTGAGATTCTTAAAAGAATTGCTGAAGAGTTGGATTTATCTTTACAACAACTTTTAAAAGCAGCTGGATACAATGAAGTTATGAGTTGGTTTTCTCATGATGAATTTAAAAATAAATCTACAAAGGATTTAAAGAATACTATAGAAGAATGTAGATTATTTAAATACGATATTTTAGATTGGGATGCTAACAAAAGAAAAAAAGCATTAAAGATAATGCAAAATTTAAATGAAATAAAATTAGGCTTAAGATTAATAAAAGAAGATTCTAAAACAGATTATACAGTTGATAAAGCGTTAAATGATATTGACAAAGAAATAGATGAATTAAAAGAAATAGCAACTAAATACGATTATAGTAAGTTGCCTAAAGATATATAGGAGGATAACATGAAATATTTTGATGAAATAAATGATTTAATATCTAAAGTAAATAAAGAAATAATTGATTTTGGAAAAGAAAGAACTAGAGGAACTGCACCAACACAAGTTTCTTCAGAATTTTTAACAAACAAAGAACAAGGCGATTGGGCAGAAAAAACATTTATAGATGGAATTAATAAATATTCAAAGAAATACGTTGCAGTTAAATATGGAAGAGATGATGATATCATAGCAGGAGAAGATGGATTTAAGGAATTTTATGAAACATATCAAGATGAACTGGATACCATTGGAAAAAGACCAGATGTACTGATATTTGAACGTAAAGATTATCCTTATGATAAATATAATATTAGTAATGAAAAACTTGAAATTTTAGATAAAATAGTTCCATTAGCAAAATGCGGAATAGAAGTAAGATCAAGTGCATTTTTAATGGAAAAGTATGAAAATTATATGACATTTAGAAATAATATGTTGATTGAATCTGTAATGAATATTAAACAAATAATTATAAATAATTTTAGTGAATTACTAATTTCAAAGGATAAGGCTCTTTTTGATATAATATCCATGATATCTGAAGATAATATTCATTGCATATCGTTTAGAACACCTTCATGGAGAAGTACACAAGAATTAAGTTCATTATCCACATTATTAAAGGATTTAAATAATGATTTAAAACAAATAAAAACCAGAACTTTTTTGAGTATAACGCCAAAAGTAGAAGATTTAAAAGTTGTATATAATTGGATAAAAAAATATAATGTCCCACATTATTATGTTCAAGTTTTTTTTGATAAAGCATATGGTGTATCTTTTAAAAAAATTCTTCAATTAATATCAACTCCCGAATTAGAAGGAAAAGATTATTTTATTGAAAGTGATGTAAAAAACCAAAATAAAACAACAATTAAAATTCATGCAAATAGTGAAGCAAATATTCTTGAAAAAGTTTATTTACCTGAACACCATAGCGAAATGAAAGAATTAGGAAGAGGAAGATTATTGTTTTATGTTAAATTTAAAAATAGTGCATGTGTTATCAATGATTCTGGATTTAAAGAATTGTTTGGGTTTGATTTAAATGAATAGCAAGAAAAAATTAGGCCAATTTTTTACTAATCCATCTATTGCAGAATTTATGGCTAAACTAGTAGTAGATGATTCAACTAAAACATTACTTGATCCTGCTGTAGGACCTGGAATTTTTGTTGAAAAAACAAATATGATATCTAATAAAATTGATATAACGTGCTATGAAATAGATAACAAAATGATTACTGAATATAAAAAAAATATAAAATTTGATACAAATCTCGTTAAGAAGGATTATTTAACTTCTAATAATAATAAATATGATTCAATAATTGCTAATCCCCCATATAATAAATTTCAAGAAATAGATAATAGAAAAGATTTAATTGATTTATTTAAAAGAAAATATTCAATAAAATTAAGTGGTTATTCTAATTACTGTATTTATTTTTTAATAAAAAGTTTAAATGAATTAAATCCCAATGGGAAATGTGCATATATAATACCTTATGAATTTATGAACGCAGGCTATGGGGAAATTGTTAAAGAATATATTTTAAAAACAAAAATGCTAAGTAAAATAATTAAATTTAATAGTAACATTAAATTGTTTAATGATGCTATGACAACTTCATGTATATTATATTTTGAAAATAGACAGCGTACTGATGTTGAGTTTATTTCAATAAAATCTATGGATGATTTTAAAAATATTTATGATAATGAATATTCTGAACTAGAATGTAATTGCTATAGTTATAGCGACTTAGATGCCAGAGAAAAATGGTTAAAATATTTTAAAAAAAACAATAATAATTGTTTTAAAAATTTAATTAAGTTTAATGAGTATGCCCATGTAAAAAGAGGAATTGCAACAGGTAATAATAATTACTTTAATTTAAATAATGAAATGATTAATAAATATAAATTGAGCAAAAATGTTTGTATTCCTTGTGTTACAAAATCTCCTGATATTTCTAAATATATAATGACTAGTGATTATTTTAATGAATTATTAGATAATGGGAAAAAGATGTATGTATTTGATGGTAGAAATAAAAAAACAATTAATGATGAAGAATATATTAAACTTGGTGAAATAAATAATGTTAATAAATCATATTTGAATAGTCATAGAAGTCCATGGTATGGAATTGAAGATAAGGAACCAGCTCCTTTATGGATTTCAGTTTTTAGTAGAGATAAATTAAAAATAATAAGAAATGAAATAATGATTAAGAATCTAACTACTTTTCATGGAATATATCCTATAAATTATTCTGAAGAGGAGATAAATATGTTTTTTTGCTATCTACAAACGCCAATTGCTCAACGTATATTAAGAATGAACAAAAGAGAATATGGAGAAGGTTTAGATAAATTTGAACCAAATGATTTAAACAATGCAATGATTTTAAACATTAACATTATTAATGACAATGATAAAAAAACTATTAATAATATATATCAGGAATGTAAAAAAAATAATATATTAGATATTGATAGATTAAATGATATTTTTACAAATTATGTAATTAATTAAGGAGATAAAATGTTAGAAAAAGATGAAGGTTATATTTATATTTATAAATGTGTCGTTGGCGCTGGTTCTGATATTTGTAAAATTGGAATTACAAAGAATTTTCATGATAGATTAAAACAACATATCAGGACACCATATTATGGTTTTATGCCTTATGTTGAATTTACAACAGGTAATCCTATTTTTACTGCATTTAAGGTTAATAATTATAATTTGTCTGATAGTTTAATCGAAGAACTATTAAAAAACAAAAAAATTGGGAATTATGAAATATATAATATTGATTATGAAGAAGCAATTAAGGTTTTATATATTGCATTAAAAGAAAAAAATAGATTAATTGAATTAATAAAAGAAGATTATACGGATTATGATATTTTAAAAGAAAATGAATATGGTATTTCAAAAGAAACAAATGACACTAAAATAAGTATCTTTAAAAAAATTATAGAACAATTGCTATTAAAATATAATAAAGAATTACCTGAAGAAATATTAGTTTTATTAAGGGATAAAGAAGATTATATTAAAAATTGTCATTCGCATTATATTAGAGGTAATTATGTAGATTTTCCAAATAATATGGTTTTAGATTTAAATTATAGCAAAACAACTAGAATAGAAATATTGAATAAATTAAAAAAGTATATTTAATATTTATGTCACTTGTGTCACTTGGATGTGTGAGTGGTACCCACCTAAAAACAAGTGTCATAAGTGTCATGATACGTTAACAAAATAGCATAAATTTACCATATTTAAATTAAATGTTAAAAAGTATATATAGTTTTAACTTATCTATATATACTTTTTGTTGATCAATGTTAATTTATTAAATAATAGTGATATAATAAATATTAAACTTTTTAAGGTGGTGAAAATATGCAAATATCAAATAAAACAATTAATAATGCCATAAATAGAAAATTTATTAGACCATTAAAAGATGGTTGTATTTATAATGTATCAAAATTGGAAAATGAAAGAAGAACTAAGCATCATGAAACAATTAGTTTATTAAAACAAGCACATAAAACATTAATAAATGTTGATTATAATTTGAAAAGCTATAACTTGGTAGATGCAAACACATTGTTAAGATCTTCTTTTGAATACATTATGATGGCAATGATGATTCAGTTTGATGAAAATGTATATAATGAATTTACTACTCTTGGAATAGAGCGAGATAGGACAAGAGTTTGTGAAATAATTGATAAGTTTAGAACACATATGAATGAAATATGTGAACCAGCATTTAAAGATATAAATCGTAAAGAAAAATTATCAATGCTAACTGAATTATATGATAAAATGTGTAATTTTACTCATAGTACATTAATTGTAAGTACAGTAATTGAAATTAATAGTCAAAAAGAAAAAGAAATATTTCAATTACTGATATATCAAAACTATCATTTCTTAAAAATGCTTCTATTTGTATGTTTAAAGTATTTTACCAATGATAATAAACATTATTTAGAATTAGGAAATGTTGGTATTACTTATCTGTTTTTATTAGCTAATATTAGCAATAAGATACAAGAATATAAAATAGATTTTTCAAAATATAACGATTTACTATATTATGATAAGAATGTTAAATACTTTGAAAAAGATAAGAAAGAAACAGAAAAATTAAATGTAGAAATAAATGAATTTAAAGAGGAAGTGCAAAATAATCCAGAAAAGTTTTATGAAGAACTAACTAATTTTTTAAAATAAATTACATAATAATTTTATAATGAAATATTATAATAATATACCGATAACGGTATAAAAAGTATTGACAAATACTACCGATAACGGTATAATGTAATCAGAGGTGAAAATTATGGAATTAATAGAAACAAAGGAAATTAAAGAATTAATTGATAATATTAAAGATTTAAATAGCTTGATAGTTAATTTTGATAGAAAAAAGTTAGAAGATTTATTATTAGAATTGCAAACAAAATATTTAGATAAATCTTTAGTATTCGAATTATCTTACTTAACAAATCCAAACGGTTCTTTTTCAAGTATTGACAAGGTTTCAGATGATGATTTAAAAAATAAAATACCATATTATAAATCACTTTGCATAGATGATCTAATAAAGAAATGTGGACACGATAAATATAATGAAATAGTAGAAAAATATGAATTGGAGGTGTAACTATGGAATTTATGACTACAAATGATGCTGTAAAAAAGTGGGGTATTAGTGAAAGAAGAATAAGACAATTATTACAAGATGGAAGAATTGAAGGTGCTGTTAAAGTAGGTAACAATTGGAATATTCCTATTAATGCTAATAAACCAGCTGATAAAAGAAGTGTTAAATTAGATAATACTGAATTTAAATTTGATTTACCTGATAATTATTTTGATAAAGTTGATGAATTAAATAAAGAATTAAATTCTAAAAGACCTATATCAAAAGAAACTTTAAAATCTTTAAAAGAGTCTATAAATTTAGAGTGGACTTATAATAGTAACGGTATAGAAGGAAATACACTAACTTTAAGAGAAACACAAGTTGTTTTAGAAGGTATTACAGTTGGTGGTAAATCTTTAAAAGAACATTTGGAAGCAATTAATCATGAACAAGCAATATTATTCTTAGATGATCTTATTAAGGATAAAGACCCAATCACAGAATGGAATATTAAAAATATTCATCAATTAGTATTAAAAGAAATTGATAATGATAATGCTGGTAAATACAGAGATGAGAATGTAAAGATTAAAGGTGCTACACATATTCCACCAAATTATTTAATTGTTCCTGAATTAATGGAAAAATTAATTATTAACTATGAGGATTGGAAAAAATATCATCCAATTATTAGAGCAGCATTATTACATGGAGAATTAGTTAAAATACACCCATTTGTTGATGGTAATGGTAGAACTTCAAGATTAGTTATGAACTTATCTTTAATGAATAGTGGATATCTTCCAGTAATTGTAAAAAAAGAAAAAAGATTAGAATATTACAATGCTTTAGATAAAGCACATACTACCGGTGATTATACAGACTTTGTTAAATTAGTTACTGAATTAGAAATAGAAATGCTAAATAAATATTTAGAATTATTGTAGAAGTAAATGGAGGTAAAATATGAAGTACAAAAATTTTATTATAAATAATTATAGAGCAATAAAAGGACCTATGACTATTGATTTAGAAAACACAAGATTAATGCCAATTGTTGGAATAAATGAGTGTGGAAAAACAACTATACTTAAAGCAATTTATTGTTTTGATTTTTCAAATGATAAAAATTATGATGGAAAACATCTAATAAGTTTAGATAATTTATATACCACAACTACAAAAGAAGAACATCGTATTGATGCAACAATTTCTTCTGATTCTAAGGATTTGAAAAATACATTATATAGAATTAAAGAGGTAAAAGGATTAGGCGATGAACTTTCTTCAGAAATAATAGATTCCATTAATTTAGAGGAAAATGAATTTGTAATAAGTAGAAATCTTGAGACTAAAAAATATGTAATTGATGTGTTAGATATGATATCTGAAGATATCCAAGATCAAATTTGCAAAGAGATAATAAAAGAATCATTACCATGTATACTATATAATGATGATTTTAATGATAGGCCACCAGCAAATATACATATTCCTTCACCTGAAGAAGAAGGAAACGAGTGGTTCCATATTTTTGAACAAGTTTTTAAAGAAGCAAATCAAGATATTAATGAAATAATGCAAATTGATAATTCTCAAAAAAGAAAAACTATAATTAAATCAGTTGAAAAAAATCTTAATAAGACATTAACTGAATCTTGGAATAAATTTAAATTGACAAAGACAATGGGTAACATAAACATTTCTCTGGATTTAAATACAGAAACAAGAAACCTAAATATTTCAATAGAAGAAAACATTAATAAAGAAGACTATTTCTTTGAGATAGATGATAGAAGTAAAGGATTTATATGGTATTATAATTTTATAATGAAAACTAAATATAATTCTAAATCTTCTAGCGATGAAAAGAATATGATTTTTCTACTTGATGAACCTGGTTCATATTTGCACTTTGCTGCACAAGATCAATTGTGTGAAAAAATAAGAGATATATCCAAAAATAATGCAATTGTTATATACTGTACGCATTCACACCATATGTTAAATTTAAAGTATATACCTTTAAATACAATATATATAGTAGAAAAAGTTAATAAAAATATTGTGCTTAAAAGTGCTACTCAAATTAAGACAATTACTAGTAAGCAAAATGCTTTACAACCTATATATGAAGCAATTGGTATTCCATTATTTGACAAGTATTTTTCTGACGAAAATATCTTAATGGTTGAAGGCATATATGATCTATATTCAATAGAGTTATTCTGTGATTTAAAATATGATATAAAAATTTTTGCTTCTACTTCTTGCAATGATATGATAAAGAATATCCCTTATTTTATGTTGTATGGGAAAAAATATATAGCTTTATGGGATAATGATAAAGCTGGAATTAATTCTAAAAAGGATGCAACACAAAAATTTGGGTTAATTGAAGCAAATAAGTTCAAACTATTGCCACCTATAAAAACAAATGGCGATAGAAGAATGGAAGAAATGTATGCAGATGGAGATTTACAAAAAATAGCAAAAGAATTGAAATTACCACTAGATTCAGATTATGAAACTGTTATTTCAAATTTATATGTATCTAGTAGTGCTAAAAAGAATAAGATTAAAAAAGTACTATCTGCATCAACAATTTCAAATTTCGAAAAATTATCAGAATTAATCAATAAATCTTATGAAAGAATTTATATTAATAATAAATAAAAAAATAGCATATATAGCTACGTATCCTATATATGCTTTTTATATTGTCTGCACAGTTTCTGCACAACAATTTAGTTAAATTTTGCTGTGCAAGATTAAATATTTTTAAACCATGTGTCTTGAAAACGTTGATTTTAAAGGAATTAAATAGGTATGATATACCCATTGTGCTATGCCCCCTGAAGAGAGCGAAAGCTCTCATTTTTTGTCTGCTTTAAAATCTTGGAAATGTAGTGGTAGATTAAAGTAGATTACTGAGATAGTTAAGAAGAAAATTTATGTTTACATTGTATACCTTTAATTAAGACTTTTTATTTCTTCATAATAATAATCAAGTACACTTCTAACTTGTTCTTCTGTTAAATTTAATTGTTTTAATTTTTTATTATAATCATTATAAATGTTAAAAGCACTATTGTAGGCATCACTGTCCTTTTTATAATATTTATCTAAATCAGATATTTTTATACTAGTATCTATACATAAGGAATACACGTATGAATTACAATAAAGATATTTTATATTGTCATTTTTAAGATATCTTTCAAAGGCAACACCATCGTCAAAAATAGAAAAATTTGTAAATTTTAGTGGATTTCCGCCTGAAAAATAAAATTTGTTTTTTTCTAAGTATTCTTTGATTTCTTTAGGGGTTAAATTTTCGGTATTTGTTTCATATTTTAAGGTTATGTCACCATTAGCGTACATATCATGGTAGTTTTTATAAAAACAATAACTAAGAATAGTAATAGTTATTATTATAACAGTTATTCTAACTCTTCTGTTAGTAAAAAAACTATATAATGCTGCTAAAGTACAGTAATTTTCAAACCATTTCATAAATGAATCTCCTTACACTTTTATTATATCAATATATTTATTAGTAGTAAACAGTTCAAATATTTAACTTGTTTGAGTATGTATTTATTAGTTTTATAATTGCATGTTATAATAATTTCAATAAGTGAAGTGATTTTATGTATAAAAAAGTTTATGTTGAAATAACTAATAATTGTAATTTATCTTGTGAGTTTTGTCCTCATAATAAAAGAAAAAATGAATTTATTTCTTTTGAAAGTTTTAAAACTATATTAGATAAATTAGCTGGTTACACTGAATACTTGTATCTTCATGTGTTAGGAGAACCTTTGTTACATCCTGATATTAATAAGTTAATTGATGAAGCTTCTAAAAGATATAAGATTAATATAACTACTAATGGTTATTTAATTAATAGAATTAAATATAATAAAAATATTAGACAGATTAATATTTCTTTGCATAGTTATAATGGTAATATTGACTTAAATAAGTATATGAATAACATTTTAGATAGTATTAATGAACTATCTAAATATACTTATATTTCTTTAAGATTTTGGACTAAAAATAAATATAGTAGTGACATGCTTAAATATATAAATGATTATTTCAAGGTTAATATTGAGAAGATAGAAAAATGTAAGGTTAAAGAAAATATCTTTTTAGATATAGATGAAGAATTTATATGGCCGAATTTAAATAATAATATTTATAATGAAGTAGGCACATGTTATGCTTTAAGAGATCATATTGGGATACTTGTTGATGGTACTGTTGTTCCTTGTTGCTTGGATAGTAATGGGGTAATTAAACTTGGTAATATATATAAAGATAATATTGATGATATTATTAATTCTAAAAGATATGTGAATATGATTAATAGTTTTAAGGATAACAAAAAATGTGAAGAGTTATGTAAACATTGTAATTTTAATAAAATAAGAAAAGGAATTCATGGTGATCTTTAATGACTATAAATTATAAAATTACTATTTATGATGTAGAAGGTAATATTAGAGTTATAGATAATTTAAATGATGAATTTGATTCTAATGGGATGTTTCCAGATGTAATTGAATCTATTGTTGATAAAAATAATATCGATCATTTTCAAATATATGTTGAAGATTTAAAAACTAATACTTGGGATAAAGTGCTTCCTGATGATTTGAGTAGTCAATTGGAATATGATGACTATCATTATAAATGGTTAAACTATACTTTAAGGGATGTACAAGATGCTTTTCACTTATTTGATAATGTAATTAATATTGTGATAGATGGTCCAGGTATTGGCCGCTATTTAGGTGAAATGCAGGGAATAAGGTTTTATATAAACAATAACGAAAAAGATCGTCATCAATTTGAACCTCATGTTCACTGTGAGTATGCAGGTGAAGAAATGCGTATAAGAATTGATGAATTAACAATTATGAAAAAAGATAAACCTTTTAAAAATACAAAAAAAGTTAAAGTAGCATTAAAATGGGTTAAGGAGCATCAAAGGTCATTACTAAAGTTTTATAATGAATTTGCTATTAATAATTCTAATAATATTAAATTTGAAGTGAATATATAATAAAAAATATATTGTTGTGTGTTATAATTTTTATGGTGATAATTGTGGGTATAGTTAGTGATTTGATTAATAATTTGAGATTTAAAGATACAGTTATGTATAAAAATTCTAGTGAATTACAAGATAAGTATAATACTTTAATTAAACTTCAAAAAGAATATCCTAATAACAAAGAAATTAATAGTGAACTTTTTGTTGTGAAACGTGGATTAGTCGGTGAAAATGAAATTGCTTATCAATTAAGTAAAAGTAATATTGGCATGTATGTTCTTAGAGATATTAAGTTAAAGTATGAAGATTTAACTGCTCAAATTGACTATATAGTTATTACTATGGATTTTATATATTATATTGAGTGTAAAAATTTATATGGGAATATCACAGTAAATGAAAAAGGAGATTTTATTCGTGAATTTTCTTCTAATGGTCAAAAAGTAAAAAAAGGAATGTATTCTCCACTTAGACAAGTTGAAGCTCAAAGAGAAGTTGTAAGAAAAATATGGCAAGCAAATTCTAGTAAATTAAAGTTATTATTAGCTTCACATAATTTTGATTATTATCGAAGAGTGTTAGTTGTAGCTGCAAATCCGGAGACTGTTTTAAATACTTACAGAGCTCCAAAAGATATCAAAAATAAAGTAATTAGAGCAGATGCTTTAGTAAGAAAGATTCAGTCGGATTTAGATAACAGGGAACCGGATGACTCTTTATATAGTAAGGATCAGATGGAGAAAATTGCTGCTAGTTATGTTGAAATGTCAGTAAATGAGAGTATTGATTATTATGATTATTATAAAAATAAATTTAATCTTATTGATCTAAAAGATGAGTTAATTGCATTTAGAAAAAGAAGATCTTTAGAAAAGAAAATACCTGCTTATTATGTTTTTTCGAATGACGAATTAGAGAGGATTTTAAAATTTAAACCTCAAAATATTCGGGAACTTAATGGTTTAATAAGTGAAATTAAAATTAGGTCTCATGGCAAAGAAATTATAGAAATAATGAATAAGAATAACTAAAATATTTGCATTGCAGATATTTTTTTTGTACAATTAACCTAGGGAGGTTATGGTTATGAATTATTTGTTTGTTTATTTAATGCCTAGTTTAATTGGTTTAAAAATATATGATACCTTAGTTGAAAAGAAGAGCAATAAGTCTTTATGGTTTTCTTATTTAACTATGGTATTTTTTTCTAATTTTATGTTGATGATTATTTTAGCAATTAAGAATAAGTTCGCATTAAGTTTAAATGAGTATATTGAAGGAAATATGATGTTTTCTATTAAATATATTTTAATGTCTTTAGTTATAAATACATTACTTGGTTATGTCTATAGTTTACTAAATAAAAATCTATCTTTTAAACTTGAAAGGGTAAATAATGAAAAAGAAGAAAAGTAATGTAGTGTGGATAATTGTTCTTTTATTAACATTAATTATTTTTTATACTTGTCATTATTTTTTTGTATTTTTTTGAGAATTTTTTAAGTGTTAACAACATTTTATATTATATCTGGCTATTTCTTGTTCTTTTAATTTCTTTATCACTAATTATTTCAACTAAGTTACAAGTTGGAAGCTCATTATAAACATTTATGTATCTTAATAAATCATTTATATTATTTATTTTTTTAGTATTTCTAATTACTTTTATTTCACTATATATACTATATATAAATATTTTAAATATTAAACTATGCAGATAATCACAGGAAGACTATTGCAAACAGGTTTGAGAGTAGTATATAATTATATATAAGATATGATTGAAATACTCTTGCCATGAGCAATTGACCGCAGGTTACAGAGAAGGGGAAGAGTATGGGAGATTTAAGACAGTATTCAAAAGAAACCAAAGAAATAGCGGCTAATCTTAGAATTATAGATGATGCACTGTTTCGATTAATGGGCGAAAAAACTGGTGTATGTGAGGAAATATTAAGAACACTTCTAGATATGCCAGAATTACAGGTTGTGAAAGTTTCTGTACAGAGTGTGGTCCAGAGCTTTCAAAGAGAAATAACATTAGACGCGTTATGCATGACACAAGATGGAAGATACTGCAATGTTGAGGTGCAGAAGGGAAATTCTAATGATGATATCAGAAGAACAAGATTTCATGCGGCAGCATTGACATCAAAATATACACCTAAAGGTACTGATTTTAAGAATGTTCCAGATGTTACGATTGTATACATATCGGAGTATGATGTATTAAAGACTAACCAGACAGTGACTCATGTGACAAGATGTATGAAGAACAGTGATACATATATTCCGATAAAAGATGGCGAAGATATAATATTTGCTAATACCTGCGTTAATGATGGTTCGGATAAATCAGAATTATTGCAGTTAATGCTTAATAAAGAGGCGTTTTATAATGAAAAGTTTCCGCAGATTAGTAATGCAATAAACTATTTTAAAGGAACGGAAGGAGGCCAGAGCGAAATGTGTAAGATAGTAGAAGATTACGCTAAAGAATATGCGAAAAGTTCAATTCAGGAAGCAATAGAAGCAAAGAAGTTAGCCGAAGAGGCTAAAAAGGTCGCGGAAGAAGCAAAGAAGAACGCGGCGAAAGAAAAACGTAAAGCTGAAGAAGAAAAACGCAAGGCGGAAGAAGAAAAACGCAAGGCGGATGCGGAAAAGCATAAAGCTGAAGAGGCAGAAAAGAATGCGAAAGAGGAAAAACGTAAAGCAGATGAGGCAAGGAAGCATGCAGACAACGCAATTGAAAGAAACAACAGATTAATAGTTAATATTCTTGCAGGAAGAAGTTACGAGAAAGCTGCGCAGATGCTGGGAATATCAGTTGAAGAGGTTAAGCATGCAGAAGCGGCAATAAAGGCTATTGATAAATAATATCAATTATATTACGAGTTTATAGTTGAAATTACAATTAAATTAGAATATCTTTTTAAGCATGTGGTTAGCAGGTTCTAACAACATGCTTATTTTTGTGTGCTAAGGAGGATTGTATGTCTGATTCAACTGAAATAATGAGACTTCGGGTTTTGCTTGCTTTCTATCAGATGGATGAAGAAAGCCGCACTGTAATGAACATATCAAGAATGCTTGGGGAAGAACACTATGTTATCAGCCGCGTTATCAGCGGGCTTGAAAAAGAAGGCCTTATAGAGAGGAAGACACCGCGTAAACCAGTGCTGACATCCAAGGGGATAGAAGAAGCTGAAAAGTATTCAAAGAGAATGGAGCTTACACTTAATCATCTTCTGTATGAAGGAGTAAGTATGGAAAATGCCCGTAATGATGCATACCACTGGGCATTAAATAATACTGATGAAACAATGGCTGTAATTGCAAATGCAGAGGAAAAATACAGAGTTAAATATGAACTTCGTGATAAGAAGAACTTTAGTGGTAAAGAGCTTTGTAAGAAAATGAATGATGGTACATACAGATTTCCATTTATAATCTATAAAGAGCAGATAGGAAATAACCAGAATACCAATATATCAATGGCTAATGCTGGATTTGATCATCTGTGTGAGCTGGTAGTGCGAGATGGAGTGGGCATGATTCATATGAGGGCACGAACGATGAGTGCCAATTCTAGAAAAAGTGGAATGCTTATGCAGGGAAAAGTGCAGACTGTAAAATATAATTATAACAATTCATTTATAGATGCTGAAAAGAATGGTGATGCGATATGCTTTCCAGCGGAATGCCTGAATTTTCTGAATATAGGAAGCGGAGTTGACCAGATACTTCATGGCAGCGTCTGCCTGAAAATGAAATGTTCAGTTGGAATCATTCACATGCCAGAATCAGTTGCAATATTCACGATACTGATATAGATGAATATCGTTTATATATGCCCAAATGTAGAAGTAACGAGGTAGATTGGACTTTGAAGTGTTGGATAGGCAAGTAGAAGTCCAAAAGGAGCGAGTAAACATGGTGTATCACACAGATTATCAAGAAAGTGAAAAAATCCAAGCCACTCCCAACAATAGCATCAGAACTGGAGGAGGAAGAGGCAGATATCAAGCCAATCTATGATGCAGTAGTAGCGTCAGCACCGGACTACGCCATAGAA
>OIYV01000859.1_pt1 | contig 15647 bp, 14 predicted proteins | sample 1588251 | NCBI WGS metagenome assembly OIYV01 (sample SAMN03283282) | human gut metagenome | biome: human-associated habitat; material: feces | host: Homo sapiens | place: Peru | collected 2012
GGTGTTAAACAGATTCTTCAGCGGCATCATCATGTCGTAGGCACCGCGATCACTGTCGATGTTGTCCGTGACGGCGATAAACCGCACGCCGCGCTCTGGCAGCCAGCGTTCCAGGTAGCGGCCTGTTTCGATGTAATCACGCCCGAAGCGGGACAGATCCTTTACCAGCACACAGCGGATGCGTCCGCTCTCTATGTCCCGCACCATCCGCTGAAAGGCAGGGCGTTGGAAATTCGTACCGGTATAGCCGTCGTCGGCATAGCACTCCGCCATCACCAACTCGGGATGATTTTCGATATACGATTCCAGCAGCTTTCGCTGGTTGCCGATGGAATCACTCTCCATGCGGTCTCCGTCCTCCCGGGACAGGCGGCAGTACAGCGCGGTAGGCAGTGGCGGCTTCTCCATAAGCTCCCTCCTTTCCGTGGACTGCCCGCAGACTTTATGCCGCCTGTGTGTGGGCGCGGATCAATTCCAACAGCAGCGCCTCTGCCGTCTGTTGGCCGAGAAAATTGCGAGTGACGGTGATTGCCGGAGTGGGTGCTTGCTGAACGGTTGGCATAAACAGACCTCCTCTTTGAGAATAGTCCATCGTATGCGCGTTACGGAAACCGTATGTTTGCCGGTTGGACATAAGGACTGCCTCCTATTCAAAATTGATAGGAAAACAAAACGCCGTGCAGGATATGAATACCCTGCACGGCGTGGAAGACCTTACGACAAAATCAAGGGGCACTACGTACTTAGAAACGGAAAGCGCAGGACATAGCGGAGTCAAGCGTAAATCCCTGCGGGAGAACAGACGAAAGTCCTACCGCCTGTTTACAGGCGGCAGGGCAGGTGCGGCATGCGATCACTCGATGGAGATGGACGTGCTGGTGGGGAGCTTCCTGACGCTCTCCTTGGGAACAAGGACAGTCAGAATACCGGACTCATACTTTGCCTTGATGTCCTCCGGCTTGATGTCGCCCACGAAGAAGCTGCGGGAGCAAGCTCCGGCGTAACGCTCCTGACGCAGGATGCGACCCTTCTTATCCTCCTCATCCTTGTCCAGACCCTTCTGGGCACTGATGGTCAGATAGGGCAAGAATAAGGCATATAATAACAGGAGTGGAGCCATGCGGCTCCACTCCTGTTATTCTTGCAACCTTGCAGCTGCCCTTATTTTTTCTCCGTGCGAGCCATGGCTGCGATGTCGCCCACATCGTCCAGCACGATACTGGGACGGTAGGCGTAGGTCTTGAGCGTCTCCCGCGTGGAAACGCCGGAGAGCAAAATAGAGACATTTCGTAATTGCGGTCTAAATCTGTTTTACGGACATCTTCCTATACCCCAACGCTTCGTATTCTGGTATAATGCACCACAGGAGATACAGACAACAAGCAGCAAAGGAGGCGCGGCACTCGTGTTCTTTCAATATGGCGAGCGTGAAATAGCTTATTTAGCAGGACGGGACAAGCGTCTCGGGCAGGCGATAGAAAAAATCGGGCATATCGACCGCGAAGTGGATTCGGATATTTTTTCCGCCATTGTGCATCATATCCTCGGACAGCAGATTTCGACGGCGGCACAAGCGACCGTCTGGAACAGGCTGTTGTATACGGTCGGGTCGGTTTCGGCGGATTCTTTGACCGCGTTGGGACGGGAACGCCTCCAGCAAATCGGAACGACCTATAAAAAGGCGGATTACATTTTAGATCTCGCGGAGCAGGTGCGGCGCGGCACGTTGGATCCGGAGCAGCTTTGGAGCCTGAGCGACGAGGACGTCATCCGCGAGCTGACCAAGCTCAAAGGCGTGGGAGTGTGGACGGCGGAAATGATTCTGATATTCTGTATGCAACGCCCGAATGTTCTGAGCTTTGGTGACCTTGCCATCCTGCGCGGAATGCGAATGCTCTACCGCCACCGGCAAATCGACAGGGTCAGGTTTGAGCGTTACCGAAAGCGTTACGCGCCTTACGGAACCGCTGCAAGCCTCTATCTCTGGGCAATCGCCGGCGGCGCGATTCCGGAATTGACAGATCCTTCCGTGGGAAAATAAGCAGGCTCTGCCACGCGTGGTGCCGTCCCCAAGCGGGGAGCGGCGGAACCCTTGCCTTCCCCCAATTTCACGCGCTGCATGAAAGTTCTTTCTTGACGCAGAGCGGCTTTTGTACTATGTTATACATGAAATTATACCATATTATCATAAGGAGGAATTCCCATGTCCGCATTGAGATCCCATGTGCGTCTCGGCAAAAAGACGCCCTTGAGTCAGCAGGAGCTCCATCAGCTTGACGCCTATTGGCGTGCTGCCAACTATCTGACCGCCTGCCAGCTCTATCTGCTGGACAACCCCCTGCTGGAGCGTCCTCTCGTCAAGAGCGACATCAAGCAGACCGTGGTGGGGCACTGGGGCACCTGCCCCGGGCAGAACTTCATCTATACGCACCTCGACCGGGTCATCAAGCGCGATGATCTGGACATGATCTATCTCTCCGGCCCCGGCCACGGCGGCAACGCCATGGTGGCGCAGGACTGGCTGGACGGCAGCTACACGGAGATCTATCCCAACATCACCCGGGACAAGGAGGGGATGCAGAAGCTCTTTAAGAGGTTCTCCTTCCCCGGCGGTATTCCCAGCCACGTAGCACCGGAGACCCCCGGCTCTATCCACGAGGGCGGTGAGCTGGGCTACTCCTTAGCCCACGCCTTCGGCGCGGTGGCGGATAACCCCGAGCTGATCGCCGCCTGCGTGGTGGGCGACGGCGAGGCGGAAACCGGCCCGCTGGCCACCTCATGGCACGGCAACAAGTTCGTCAACCCCATTACCGACGGCGCGGTGCTGCCCATTCTGCACCTCAACGGCTTCAAGATCGCCAATCCCACCATCTTCTCCCGCATGAGCCGCGAGGAGGTGGAGTGCTTCTTCCTGGGCTGCGGCTGGAAGCCCTACTTTGTGGAGGGCAGCGACCCCATGACCATGCACCAGCAGATGGCGTCCGTTCTTGATGCGGTGATCCGGGAGATCAAGCGCATCCAACGGGAGGCGCGAAAGAGCGGTGAAGCCAAGCGTCCCCGCTGGCCCATGATCGTGCTGCGTACCCCCAAGGGCTGGACGGGCCCCAAGGAGGTGGACGGACTGCCGGTGGAGGATTGCTGGCGCGCCCATCAGGTGCCCATCTCCATGGGCGCGGACACGGAAAAGCACCTTGCCCAGCTGGAAACATGGCTGCGTTCCTATAAGCCGGAGGAGCTGTTCAACGCCGACGGTACGCCCGTGGAGCTGGTAGCGTCCTTCCCGCCTGCGGGCAATCGACGCATGGGTGCAAACCCCCACGCCAACGGCGGTCTGCTGCTGCGGGATCTGCGTACTCCCGATTTCCGGGACTATGCCGTGGACGTCAAGACCCCCGGCTCCGTGGAGGCGCAGGATATGTATGTTCTCGGCACCTATGTCCGGGATGTGATGAAGCTGAACATGGACGCCCGGAACTTCCGCATTTTCGCGCCGGACGAGACGGCGTCCAACCGCTTGCAGGCTGTTTTCGACGTGACCGGCCGCCGCTTCCTCGACCAGCAGATCCCCGGCATTGACGACCACCTGGACCCCGATGGGCGGGTGATGGACTCCATGCTCTCCGAGCATTTCTGCGAGGGCTTTTTGGAGGGCTATCTGCTCACCGGACGCCACGGCTTCTTTGACAGCTACGAGGCGTTCATCCGCATCGTGGACTCCATGTTTGCCCAGCACGCCAAGTGGCTGAAGATGTGCAGCGAGCTGCCCTGGCGGCACGACATCGCCTCCCTCAACTATATCCTCACCTCCAATGTGTGGCAGCAGGATCACAACGGCTTCACCCACCAGGACCCCGGTTTCCTCGACCATGTGGCCAACAAGAAAGCGGATGTGGTGCGGATGTATCTGCCGCCGGATGCCAACTGCCTGCTGAGCTGCTTTGACCACTGCATCAAGAGCCGCAACTATGTGAATGTCATTGTGGCCAGCAAGCACCCCCGCCAGCAGTGGCTGACCATGGAGCAGGCGGTGAAGCACTGCACGCAGGGCATCGGCATTTGGAGCTGGGCCTCCAACGATCAGGGTGAGGAGCCGGATGTGGTCATGGCCTGCTGCGGCGACACGCCCACGCTGGAAACGCTGGCTGCCGTCAGCATTCTGCGTAAGGAGCTGCCGGAGCTGAAGATCCGCGTGGTAAATGTGGTGGATCTGATGAAGCTCCAGCCCCACACGGAGCATCCCCACGGTCTGACCGATGAGGAATACGACGGTCTGTTCACCAAGGATAAGCCCATTATCTTCGCCTATCATGGGTATCCTACCCTCGTTCACGAGCTGACCTATCGCCGCCACAACAGAAATCTCCATGTCCGCGGCTACAAGGAGGAGGGCACCATCACCACGCCCTTCGATATGCGGGTCCTCAACGACATTGACCGGTTTGATCTGGTCATCGACACGGTGCGCCGTCTGCCGCAGCTGGGTAATCGCGGCGCATACCTCGTCCAGAAGATGCAGGATAAGCTGGTAGAGCATCGCCAGTACATCCGCGACAACGGTGTGGATCTGCCCGAGATCCGCAGCTGGAAGTGGGATGAAGGACTGAACACCGTGGAATAAAAGATTCAAAGAAGCAAGAAGTAAGGGAACCTCCGGCAGAGCCGGGGGTTCCTTCAGGCTGTCGAAAAAGCCGCCGGCTTTTCTCGACAGCCTGCAATAATGCCGGTATTTTCGTGCCGCGAAGCGGCACGAAAATACTCGCTTCGCTCCACGCACGCCTTGCAGAGCAAGGCTTAGCGCGGCATTTGATCCGATTCGAGGCGGGCTTCGCCCCCTCGAGCTCCCCCTGTGAGGAAGAAAGACTGTACGCACGGCAGGGGTTTATCGACACACAGAGGGAACCCCCGGCTCTGCCGGGGGTTCCCTTTTGTGTCCCAAAGATCCAACCGGGAGGGAGAGAGTCTCCCGGAGGGATAGAAAGTATAGCAAAATCAGTTCTTCGTGTGGATGGCGCGCTTTTCGGCGTTCAGTGCAGCCTCGCGCATGGTCTCTGTAACGGTGGGGTGGGAGTGGATGGTGTCAATGATCTCATCCAGAGTCATTTCCCCCTCAATGGCCAGTGCACCCTCGGCGATCAGGTCGGTGGCACGGGGCCCGATGATATGCATACCCAGGATCTCGCCGTACTCGGCACCGGCGATGATCTTCACCAGACCCTCGCCGCCGTTGAGGATCAGAGCTTTGCCATTGGCACTCATGGGGAACTTGCCCACCTTGTAGGCAATGCCCTGTGCCTTGCACTGTTCCTCAGTCAGACCCACGGAGGCGGCCTCCGGCTCCATGTACACGCAGGTGGGGTTCGTCTTTTCGCAGTAGTGCGCCTCGTGACCGCAGATATTCTCCGCCGCCACCTCGCCCATGGCGGAGGCAGTGTGCGCCAGCTGGGCATAATAGAAGACGAAGAAAGCTGCAAAATCGCCGATAAGGTGATTTTGCAGCTTTTTCCTGATGCGTATTTAATGAAGATAAGCGTATCCCCAAGCATTTATCGCCCTGTCCTGCTCTCGTTCGCGGCATCTGTGCCGCACTTTCCCCTCACCCCACGCGGCGTCAAAGCTGATGGCGCACACCTTCTGCGCCCGCTCCACAGAGTAGATGGGCAGCTGCCGCGTGGTGGCGGCGGTGCTGACGGCGGCGGGATAGTTCACCGCGTAGAAAACCGCAGCAGCGGCAAGCAGTGCCGCGCCGCCCACCATGTACCACCGCCGCAGCAGAAGTATCCGTATCTTCTTCATATCGAGTTCGCCCCTTTCTGCCACAACCTATGCGGAGGCGGCGTAGAAAAGAAGCGGCGAGACAGAACCCCCGAAAAACCGCTTTTTGCTGGACTTGCCCCGTAAAATCCTGTTCAATGTAGCGGGCAACAAGAGCCTCGGCTGCGGCAGTGCGAGAAAACTTTCCCCGGAGGTCGAAGTACGGTTATAGACCTCCACATTTATAGGAAAAGCGCGTGCGAGCATCGCACGCGCTTTTGCGATGGCTTTCGTGAAAAATAAGCCTATCTCGGCATTTTTAAGACAATTCCTCCGCCGGAAACTGCCGGCCGGTGTGGTCGATGGTGTAGGGCGGGTGGAGGATGAGCTGGGAGATGGGGAGGACGGTGTAGCCGTCGTTGATGAGGTAGGTGAGGATAGCGGGCAGCGCCTCCGGCGTGTGGAGGGCGGCGTTGTGGAACAGCACGATGCTGCCTGGCTGTACCTTGGAGGTCACCCGCTGGCAGATGGTGTCCGCGTCGTAATCCTTCCAGTCGAGGGAGTCCACCTCCCACTGGATGGGCTCCATGCCCATGGAGCGGATGGCGGCGATGACATGGTCGTCGTACTCACCGTAGGGGCAGCGGATCAGCGTGGGTGTCACGCCGGTGGCGGCGCAAATGCGCTCGTTGCTGGCGGTCACGTCCTCAATGATCTGCTGGGTGGAAAGACCATTGTAGTGGTCGTGATGGTTGGAGTGGCTCATGACCTCGTGCCCCGCGGCGTGCAGAGCCTTGACGGACTCCGGGTATTTCTCCGCCCAGTCGCCCACCACGAAAAAAGTGGTTTTCACGTTGTACCGCGCCAGAATGTCAATAAGCGTCTGCGTGTCCTCGTTGCCCCACGGTGATGCAAAAGTGCGGCAGTTCACGACTTGAAATACTCCCAAGATTCGTAAGTTTTTCGAGTTTAACCTTAAAAACTTTATCGCACGCTCGTTTTTTCGCTTTGCTCTACACGGAGCACCATACACTCACCCCTCCAGCAGAGCGCGGCAACCCTCCGGGAGCAGATAGTCGATCTCCATGCGGTTCCCCTCGTAGACGCGAATTTCCCGGATGGCGGCGGCGACTGTGGGGCGATCCAGCTCCGCCAGCTGTCCCGACGCCAGCAGCTCCTTCACCCAAGGCAAGGACAGCGGGTCATCCTGTACCGTGCCGCGCAGCTTATCCAGCTGGGCTTGCAGCGACTGCTCCTGTGCGTCATAGTCGGCGCGGCAGCGGAGGAAGTCCTCCTTGGAGATAAGCGCGTCCTGATAGTCCTCATAGGCACGCTGGCGGCGGCACTGAATACGCTGTAAGGACGCCTCCAGCTTTTGCGGCGGTTCGCCGCGTGCAGCGGGTCGCTGCGCCGCGCCCTGCTGTGCCAGCTGGCGGAGGTTTCCCACGCCAGCAATGAGCCGGTTCAGATCATCCAGCACCACCTTCGCCACCATATCGTGGGCGATATAGTGCTTGCTGCACACGGACGCGCCATACCGCTTGTATGAGCCGCAGGTGTAGAAAATTTTGCCGCCCCGTGTGGTCTTGACCATGGCTCGTCCGCAGTCGCCGCACTTGAGAAAGCCCGCAAAGGGGCTGACATTCTGCTGAAAACCCGGCGTGCGGGCGTTGGCGTTCAGCAGAGCTTGTGCCCGCTGCCACTGGTCTTTTTCGATGATCGGCTCATGGGTGCCGGATACCACTGCCCACTGAGAACGCTCCTTTCGCTTGGCTTTCCCGTGCATCTGCAAACGGTCGTCCCGCCCCTGCTCCATATTCCCAATGTACATCTCGTTTTGCAAAATGCGGTGGATAGTGGCATACGTCCAGTAGGTGGTGGTTTCCAGCCGGTGGTTGTTGCGGTATTTTTCACCGGTGAGCCGCTTATACTCGCTGGGGCAGGGGATACCCTCCTCGTTCAGATGCTTGGCAATACGGATTTTTCCCATTCCATTTTCAAACAGGGTAAAGATGCGCCGCACCACCTCCGCCGCAGGCGGATCGATAACAAGACGGTTATGATTCTGCGGATCCTTACAGTACCCATAGCTGGCAAAGGCCCCGATAAACTCGCCTCGCTGCTGCTTGGCGTGGAGGGAGCTTTTGACCTTTTGGGAGATGTCGCGGGCATACTGGGTGTTAAACAGATTCTTCAGCGGCATCATCATGTCGTAGGCGCCGCGGACACTGTCGATGTTGTCCGTGACGGCGATAAACCGCACACCGTGCTCCGGCAGCCAGCGCTCCAAGTAGCGGCCTGTTTCGATGTAATCGCGGCCAAAGCGGGACAGATCCTTTACCAGCACGCAGCGGATGCGCCCACTTTCCATGTCCCGCAGCATCCGCTGAAAGGCAGGACGCTGGAAATTCGTGCCGGTGTAGCCGTCGTCGGCGTAGCATTCCGTCGCGGTCAGATCCGGGTGGTTTTCGATGTACTCCTCCAGCAGCTTCCGCTGGTTGCCGATGGAATCACTCTCCATCCGGTCTCCGTCCTCCCGGGACAGGCGGCAGTAAAGCGCGGTGGGTATCTTCTGTTCCATGCTGCTCCCCCTTTTATCTGTGGTCGAACGGTGTTACGCCGCCTGTGTGTGGGCGCGGATCAGCTCCAGAAGCAGTGTCTCTGCCGTCTGCTGGCCAAGGAAGTTGCGGGTAACGGTGATCGGGATCGTAATTTGCACAGAGCTTGCCATGTGAGAATCCTCCTTGAAAAAGCGGTATCCCAATATATGAGGCGGGAAGGAAAACTATTATTCCGTGTCATAAGTTACCTTATGATTGCATTATACACTTAATAGTGTCTCTTGTCAATAGGGACGTGTAAACTTTTTTGTGTCGTTTGAATGGATGTGGTTGACATAGGAAATTTGAATGTTTATAATATCCAATGAGGAGGGAGCCATATGGAGCTAAAGACCAATGAAAAAATCAAAATCATATTAGGACGCAAAGGCATGACTGTTTCTGACCTCGCGGTGAGGATAAATACGTCTCGTCAAAACCTAACCAACAAGCTGTCACGCAATAACTTCAGCGAAAAAGAGCTTAGGACGCTTGCAGAAGCAATGAACTGCGATTTTGAGTTGTTATTTACTATGAGGGAAACGGGCGAGATTATTTAATGGCATGCAATATAAGCACCAAGAGCTATGGTTTAATAGACCGTGGCTCTTGGTGCTTGTATATTCGAATGGACGGAACAAAAAACACTATTTGCTGGATATATCCATAAAGCACCCGTCCGGCGCATAGGCCTCAATAACATCGCCGGGCTGCACATTGGTCAGAGTCAGTGTGATCAGCGCGTCTCCTTGACGGCTGCTTCCACTGACAGGCGGGATGCGGATCTCCTGCCGCCCATCGGGGAGCCGGACAATAGATGTACGAGTATTTTCTTTCTCGGGTGCCGGGCAGCCGTGACGATCCCGGCAGAGCTTCGAGTAGAGGTACTGCTGACCGGTTGGGTCTGTAAAGCTGCGATAGCTGTCGGACTGTACCTGACCGGTCATTGATTGATGCATGAGAAACGCCAACGCTCCAGGATCATCCCGCAGCCCGCAGTCTTCGACGAGGTGCCTGCCGCGGGTATTGCGGAGCAGCTGCACCCCCATGGCGGACGCCATACCCTCCAGTTTGATTCGGCCGGCGTAGCCGATGGTATAAGCGCCGACAGTACTGCGGATGTAGTTGCTCAGCTCACCGGGTGAGATGGCTTTTTGGCCCACATCATCCTGCGATACAACGTAAGCGCTGTCTGCAAGCCGTTCTGCCGGACAGCCTTGCGCCAGACAGTCCCTCCATGCGTTGATATATGATGCACCATAGGGCGAAAGTGGAAATGTATAGTCATGGGTATAGCTGGACAGATCGTCCCGGCGGCAGCGCACAAATACACACTCGCGGTCATCATTCAATAACAGATCTCCCCAGCGAAGCCCACAGACCTCCGCTGTCGGCAGACCGCTTTCCGTCAGGAGGACGGTCAACGCGGCCATGGGATCTCCCATCTCTTCCCAGCATCGGCTGTCCAACATAGCTTCATATTCCGCGGGGAGAACATCCGTGACAGCAGCTTCCCGCTGCAGCCGGCGATTTGTAACTTTGGGGTCGCGTTCCTGGCGGCGTATGTAATCCGCCAGAACCTTTTGGGCAGGACACGCAACACCCTCTTGACGGGCAACAGTTGCCAAAAAATGGTATAATCTCTTGACATATTCCAACCCGTTTTTCCGCGGATGGGATGTGCAGAAGCGTTTGAAGTCTCCTGACGTAAGGTCTGTCAATTTTTTGTCCTCAAAAGCTGCCGCCATTTTATTAAGCTGGTTGTAATAGGTTTTCCGCAGCTCAACACTGCGGCTTTCATCGATCACGTAGTCTGTTGCGTATAGTTCTATCGCTGTACGCAGGCTCATTTCTGCCAGCGATTTTCCTTCACGCAGGTTTATATTCAACGCGTAGCGATACTTCTTGATCAGATCCGCCGTACGTTTCACTACAGTGCGGCGGATGACCTGCTCTTGCGTTTCCCCCTGACAGGGGCAAGGAATATACAATTCCAAGGTGGCCGCATCCGAAAACCTATGCGATTTGCTGTCGGTGTGAGTTTGCAGCAGATGGCCTGTCTGCGGATCCAGCAGTCCGATAGTGCCGCGGGACAAATATCCTGCGGCGTGGGTGGGATTAAGTGTGAAGCGAATTCTGACACCGGGCTGGTAGTCGTATATGATCGTCTGCTTGCCGGAGTGAGGTATGATCTTAATTCCGGCGAATGGGTCGTTTTTCCTTTTCATCGTAGCTCTTTTGCCTTTCTGTAGATTTTTTGTGCGTCTTCCTTCAACGTGTTATAATATTCCTCCGTGATTTTTTCCTGTATGTCTGGCATGGTCGACTGCTGCGGAGACAGGCTCGAGCGCATTCTATCAGCTACTTGGATGTGCCCCGGCAGGCGCACATTTGCACGATCATGGTCATGACATCGTATTGTTACGGTGACGGTGCTTCCCGGCGGCGTGTCTGCGGGTACGATGTATTTCTGCGCAGCATGGCATACTTGAGGAGAGCTGTTGGATGCGGCAAGCGCGTATGCCGGATGGGCGCTGTGGTCCGGATCAAGGATAATGCCCTCCAATACCTGTGCGATGATCGGCCAGTTGTCCTCACGCCTGATCCACTCCGCCCACCACGCATCCTCACCACGGAGACGATGTCCCATCAGCGCATCCACCAAACCATGCGGCATGACGCTTCGACCGTCGGGCAGCGGCACAGATGTGCAGTTGCACAGGTAGGTGCATCCGCTGCGGCGCAGCAGATAGGCGGTCACATCGGTCAGCGCGTTGCCGCGCTCGTCTGCGTCCGGCTCGGTCTGTGCTACAAGCTCCATACCGCACCAATATGTGCTGTTGTATCCCAGCAGTTCCAACTTGTTTTTGACATACCTGCTGATATCCCGAGGGTCAGCGGGGCGGTGAATATCCTGGGGATGATGGGCCACATATGCGTCATTGATCTCACTGTCGCCGTATCCCTGTTTTTGGAGCGCCTCACGGCATTCACGTACAATGTCCATGGCATATTTTGGAAGTATCACCTGCCGGTAGGCATTGCGGGTTTTCATCGATGCGACGCGCTCACCACCGGCGACGTTGTGCAGCGCCGCATACACACCATAATCCCCACAATCAATAATTTCGCCGTATTTTGGACACGCCTCAGCCGGACGCAGCATACTTGCCATCATCAGCGCCGCGCTGGCGGCCAACGGTGTTTCGGCGGCGTCCAACCGGATCAACTCCGCCAGGCGTACCAGATCATCGCGCGGCAGAGCTTTGGCTTGTTCGGGAGGCACAACGCCCCCTGCTATAAATAGGGGGATCTCAATAGGCGGCAGATCGTACTGCGGCAAGAGATGACGGGATGCTTCATACAGCAGGTTTGCCTCGTTGATGTGTGCATTGGCGGTTTCGATGGCGTTCGCCTCTCCGCGATCGGTCCTGCTGCGTGCCAGTGCCAGATATTCCTGCTGTGCCTCCTGCAGCGCAAGCGGATCGCCCATGCGATCTAACATGAGCTGTATGAGAGGTATGCTGCGGCGTTCGTAGTATGTTAACGCCGCCCTGCGTGTACTCTCGGCGCGCCACTCCACAGGGCATAACTGGTGCAGCACATTAGCTGATTTCAGCTCCGCATACGCCTGAGCGTAGTCGATGTGTTCACACAGCGGGCGCTGAGATGCCTCATATTTAGTGCTCGTGCGGGCAATAATATTTTTGACAGCGTCCTCCAGCGCCAGACCCGATCCCGGTCGGTAGGTCATCTGTGCAGAGATGCCGGACACCAGCTGGGATTTACCGTCATATAGGACGGTAGACAGCGTCTGCTTGTCGGTGCTATCCGTTGCGTATACGGCCACCGTTACCCGGCCAACGGTGGTCATCACATTTTCACGGGCGATTTCGTGTTTTTTCATGCAGGTCGACCTCCTCAAAATTTGTCTCTATAATGTATATACGCCCGAATCGCAGTTTTTCCCAAAATTTTTTAAAAAATATAAAAAACTTCTAAAAATCTTTCGTATTGGGAAAGCTGTGGGATAGCAAGTCACTGACTGACGCATAACAATGCGCCCTCTGTGTGAGGCAGAAGCCCTATAGACAACAGAAAGAGGGAGGCTCTGCTCGATGGAGCAGAGCCTCCCTTTCAAACTGCCGATTTTTGTCCGGATGCGCTATCAGCGGTCAAACGCCAGATGGCTATCGGTACAGCTCCGGCCGCCGCGGCTTCCCCAAAGAAGCCATGGTCTGTTCTTTTATCGTTATGAAACGCGAGAGTTTCTCGCAAATCACAGATTTGATGGATTATTGGGACAACAACCGGCTCATTGCCCATTACTGCGGCTTTAACATCATGGAGCTGCTGCTGGCTGTTGCTTTGGCCGCCGTTTTGTCCGGCTCTCACTCCTACCGCGCATCCAAATCATTCCGGCGAGGCGCTTAAAGTGCCCTCTCATACGGTTTTTTCGCTCGGTTTTCCACCGGACCTGGTTTTTATGCGCTTTTTCTCTTTGCCGGGTGATTCCCGCTCTTTCGCTCTCTTCGCCCTTTTGTTTTAGGACTTGTTTTGCTCATCTCTATGTTTTTGTTGGGTTGGGGATATTCACCCCGATGCCGTTGATCTCCACGCCTTCATCGGCGGGGATGAGGATATATCGCCGTCCGTCGATGACGCGGGCCTCGATCATGTGGCTGTACTCCGGCGCGACGGCGATCTTCACCTCCGGCGTGGTGATCTGAAATTTGCCGCTTTCGATGATATTCTTGGGGTTCAGCGCCGCATCCTCACCGTACTGTCTGCGGCACTCCTGCTGGAAGGCCTCCACTTTTTCTGCGGGTACGCCGCTGTTGGTCAGCACATCGCCCATCTCGCGGACGGTCAGCGCCAACAACTCCGGGTCTTTGCTCTCCTTGTGCTCCTCGATGCGGCCCCGCAGCTGCTCGTGGACGGACTGCACCACGTCGTAGCTGCAATCCTTCTGCAGGGTGTCGCCCAGGGCGGTGCTGAATATGTTCTTCTGCTCCTCGGCGGACATGGGCGGCTCCGTGCGGAACACCGCGTCGATCACCTCCTGATGGAGCTCGGCGGCGTTCTTGCTGTAAAAGAGGGCGTTGTAGATGTTGGCGGCCCGGTCGTCGAAGGCGGGGAACAGGAAGCCCAGCTCCGGCGCCAGCGCGATATGGCCGGTGGAGGCGCTGTGGAAGCCGCTGTCCTCGCTGCTGTATTTCAGCTCCAGCGTGGGGGCCTTTACGGGGCAGATACTGCACACGAAATATTTGTACACCGTGTCCGAGCCATCGGAAAACGTCTCGTCATCCCGGCCCTTATAGGGCACGTCGTAGGTGTCGGCGGCCAGCAGAATAAGATAGTTGGTCTCGCCCATGTCCATGGCGTCGATGATGCGCCGGTACAGCGTCTCGCGGGAATTCTGATCCCGGGCATCCGTTTGACGGATGGTCTGCAGCAGGCGGTGCTCGTCGCTGTCGGCCACCTGTGCGGTGGAAAACTCGACGTTGAGGAGATTTCGGCCCAGCGCGCCGGACAGAGCCTTTTTCACAAGGCCCATATACATCTCCTGCTCCTCCTGGGACATGAGAGCCATGGAGGCGTCAATATAAGAAATGATCTCCTTATTGCTGTTGACGTAGCAGCCGTAGATTTTGTTGATGGCGCTTCTGTCCGGCTTGAAGCGCCGGCGTATTTCGTTGAGTTCTTTTTGGTTCATAGTGTCTCCGTTCGTATGGCATGGTTTTTGCAGGCCCTATTATACCACAGCCTGGGCGTAAATGAAAGATATCCGCGGGGAGAAAAGAGTCGCGAGCAGCAGATGCTCACACTTTCTTCTCGACGAAAGGCATGTCGACTGGTATACTGATGAAAAGACAATGCCAGTTTCCGAAATTTTATTTTTCTCTCATGCAATAAAACGCCCTTTCCGTGCATTACACGGATGACAGGAGAAAAAAGCCCATGCTCAGTATGCTGATGACAACCGAATATGCGCCGGCGGAGGAGCGGCACGAGCTGCAGCAGTTGTTGCTCCACATTGCCGGCGGGGAGCGTGACGCGCTGGCGGAGCTGTATCAGCGCACGCGCACAGCGGTGTACGGTCTTGCGCTTTCCTATCTCAAAAACGCGCAGGACGCGCAGGATCTCACGCAGGACGTCTATGTGCAGGTGTGGGACTGCGCGGCGCAGTACCGACCCACCGGCTCGCCCATGGGCTGGCTGCTGACCGTGTGCCGCAGCCTGTGCCTGATGCGTCTGCGGCGGGAGGAACGCCATACCGCCCTCAGCGAGGAGGAATGGGACGCCATTCCCGCGCAGGAGTGCGGACTGGACGCCGACGAGCGCGCGCTGCTGCAAGGCGCATTGGCAAGACTCGCTGACGAGGAGCGGCGCGTTGTGCTGCTCCACGCGGTCACGGGCATGAAGCACCGGGAGATCGCGGTGCTGCTGGAGCTGCCGCTTCCCACCGTCCTGTCGAAATATCACAGAGCATTGAAAAAGATGCGCAGCTTTCTGGAAGGAGATGACGCCTGATGACCAATGAAAAAATGGAGCGGCAGCTGGCCGCGGCCCTTGAAAAGACCGCGCCGGACGATATGAGCGGCGTTCTCTCCCGCTGTGAAGCGCGGAAAGGAACGGTAATTCCCATGACAACAAAGAAAACGGCAAATCGAAAATGGACAACGCTGGTGGCTGCCTGCCTTGCGGTGATGCTGCTGTGCGGCGGAGGCGTGTTCTATCAGCAGGCCCATGCGGTGGCGTCCGTGGTGTCGCTGGATGTGAACCCCAGCATTGAGCTGAAGGTCAGCAGGAACGAAAAGGTACTGGCCTGCGCGCCGCTCAACGAGGACGCAAAAGCCATCCTGGCGGATATGAGTAACGGTGCTGACCTCAAGGGCGCAAAGCTGGATGTGGCGGTGAACGCCATCGTGGGCAGCCTCGTGCGAAACGGCTATCTCGACAGCATTTCCTCCGCCATCATGATCTCGGTGGAGGACAAGGATACCGCCCGTGCGGAAAAGCTCCAGCGTGAGCTGACCAGCGCCGTGGACGGTGTGCTGCAGACCAGCGAGGCGAAGGCCGCCGTCCTGACGCAGACGCTGACGCAGGATGCGGCGCGGGAGCAGCAGGCCCGGGAGAACAATATTTCCACCGGCAAGGCGGCGCTGGTGAACCGCGTCCTCGCCATCAACCCTGCACTCAAGTTTGACGCGCTGGCGAAGCTCTCGGTGGAGGAGCTGAAGGACCTTGCGGAAGCGGGCGCGCCCGCCATGCCCATCGGCAAAGACAAGGCGA
>OIYV01000869.1_pt1 | contig 15545 bp, 18 predicted proteins | sample 1588251 | NCBI WGS metagenome assembly OIYV01 (sample SAMN03283282) | human gut metagenome | biome: human-associated habitat; material: feces | host: Homo sapiens | place: Peru | collected 2012
AATTAACAGAAACATTATCGGTGAAACAATCAACGGCGTTGAGATAAAAGGCTATGATAATGTTGCTCTTAATGAAACTAATAAATATACAGCAAATATTACTCCGTCAAGGCTTAATTCAAACAGCGGCGTAGTTCGTGAATGGGGTCTTTACAATACTCAAACGGGTGACCTTGTTCTCGCAACTTCTGATTCTCCTGCAAGCAACGGCTTTGCAACGATAGACACAACCGGTAATCTTATTGCGACAGGTGTCGGAATAATTAAAATGTATGTGAAAGTTACATATAACGGCACTTCTATTGAAGCCGAAAAAACAGTTTCTTCCGGTATACCTATCACGAGTTTTTCCCTTTCAAAAGGCAGCGGCTTTACTACAAATGTTCTGACGGGCAGTCGTGATTCTTTCCTCGAAGAGGGTAAAACAGCTAAAATTAATATTACCGATATTTTACCGGCAGACTATGACCCTGATTTGCTCAAAAATGCCGTATGGAAAAGTTCAGATCCGTCGGTTGCTTCAGTTGACGCAGAAGGTAATGTTTTCGGTCTTGATTCGGGCGGACTTACTATCTATAATTCAAAATCAGTTACGATTACAGCAATAATCGGTGGCGTTCGTGCATCTATCACATTTAATGTAAGGGGCGCTTCTGTAAATGAACTTGTTAATGCTTCAATAACAGGTAACGATTATGTTGTAAAAGATTTTCCGAGAAGTTATACTTCAATCTTTTCTCCGTCAAGAATTAATGTTAAAAATGTTCACTGGGGTCTTTCAACCGATGACGGAAGCCGTCCGTGGAACTCTGCTTGGAGCAGTACCTCGGGAAATACAGAAAACAGTGTCGCTTCTGTTGATTCAAACGGTAAAGTTACCGGTAAAGCAGCAGGTAAAACAACCTTGTGGCTCTTTGGCAATGAGGGTGTATCTTCTGTTGACGGCTCTTTTGCCGAGGCTTCAAAGAATATTCAGGTTGTGGAAATTTTACCTAATAATATCGCCGTTACCGCTCCTGAAAAATACGATTATGTTGAGGGCGATACCGAGCTTGATTTGACCGGTTTAAAAGTTTCTGCAATATGTTTATCATCTTCACAAATAAAAATTAATTGTGGTATATTTTTGAATCCAGAGTCACCAGGAACAAAATTGTCATAAAAATCTTTATATAATCTCATTTTATCAACTAATTTCTTTTCCCAATCTGTTTCTCTTCTTATAACCTCAAATACGAAATTAATAGATTTAGAAGCTTTTTTCAAACATATACTTCCACCTGTTGCTTTAAATGTTTTTCCTGCTACTTTTGCAGTTAAAGCAGGTTTAGCAACATAACTGTCAAAAGCTTTTACTTTTCTTAAATAAGCAATTATTGTTTGATTTCCAGCTAATCTTTTCTTTATCATAGCAACTGGTTTAGCATTATCACTAGGTTGCCATTTGCAATCTTTTTCTCTTGAAGCTAATAAATATTTTCCCATTTTTTCCATGCAATAAATTCTATATATTCCTTTTCCATCATCTGAATTAAAGTAATATCTAGTTAATATTTTTGATTTTACTAATTGTTCTAATTTATTATTTAATTTATCCTGAGATTTTGCATCTATCCCTTTCCATTCAAGTAATTGAAATAATTGCCTTGATGTAATAAATTCAAATTCATTTACTAAATCCAATATTGCAAAATGAATTTCATTTATATGACCAATATTTATCTTATGTACAATTTGATTCATTGACACATATCCGTCTTTACCATCAAAAGTTTTAATTTCTCCTTCTCTAATAGCAAATGGTGATATCTGTGCTTTTATCTGGTTATCTTCAACCATTTCAATTCCTCCTCTTTTAATTTATATAAATTATTTTTTAATACTAGTTTAAACAATTAATAACTTTACTTTTTTCTTATCTGCATCAATTTTCTTTATATATACTTCTACATCTTGTCCATATTGAAGTCCCTCTTCATATTCTGCCATTCCTACTAAGTTTGGAGTAAGTTCAATAAAAATTCCATTTTTGTGTTTTTCTGTTTCTCTTACTTTTCCTTTTACTTTTATTCCTGTAGTAAATTTTTCTACATTTTCTTCCCATGAACCTAATGTCTCTTTATAAGATAAAATTACTTTTCCTTGCTCTCTATCTATAGATTTTACCACAACTTCTATTTTTTGTCCAATTCTTACTCTTTCATATGGTGTTTTAATTCTAGCAACTGATAAATCTTCTATATGAACTAATCCTACAACTCCACCACCAATTTCTACAAAAGCTCCATATGGTTTTATATTTTTTACTATTCCTGTTACTTTTTCGCCTATTTTTAAATCATTTTTTACCCAATCCAATGCTTCTTCTTGAACCTCTCTTCTTGATAAAATTAGTTGCATTTCTGGGTCTATATCTCTCACTTTAAATTGTACAAATTTATTTACTTTACCTGTACATAAATTTTCTTTTGGTAGTCCATTTTCTTGTAAGTTAATCCCTTCTACATCTTTCCTTGGTATAATTCCATTTAATCCATTTTCAAAACTTACATATAAATTATAATTATCATCACATTTTTTCACAAGTCCTTGTACTGTTTCATTGTTTTTTATATACTGTTTCACATTTGTTTGATTTAATTTTGTGACTTCATTATTCCATCCTTCTGGCATAATTCTCATTGTATTCATTCGTTATTTTCTCCTTTTATCTTATGTTTTTGGTTTATTATATCCCGTCTAATCTTATTTTTCAATATTTTCATTTAAAATTTTTCTTACTTCTTTATTATTTAAATATCTCCATTTTCCGAAGTGGTATATCTTTTACTCCTATTCCAGCAATCTTACTTCTGTGTAAGGCTAAAACACTATGACCAATTGCTTCACACATTTTCCTAACTTGTCTATTTTTTCCTTCATGAATTGTAATTTCTAGTCTTGAAATATTTTTTTCTTCATCAGTTTTTAAAATCTTTACTTTGGCAGGTTTTGTTATATATTCTCCTATATCTACTCCTATTTCCAAATTTTTAACTTCTTCTTTTTTTATAATTCCTTTTATTGTTACTGTATATGTCTTTTCTATCTCATGTTTTGGATGTGTTACTTTATAAACAAATTCACCATCATTCGTAAGAATTAAAGCTCCTGATGTATACATATCTAATCTTCCAACAGGTACTAGTCTTTTTCTTATTTTTACTAAATCCATAACTGAATCTCTATTAAATTGATCTTTTACTGTTGTTACATATCCTATAGGTTTATTTAACAAAATATAAATATACTTTTCTTCTATTTCTACTTTCTTTCCATCATATCTTATTTCATCTACATTAGGTGTTACTTTTGTTCCTAACTCATTTACTATTTTTCCATTAACATATACCTTTCCCTGTTTAATTAACTCCTCTGCTTTTCTTCTAGACGCAATTCCAGCATCTGCAAGATATTTTTGTAACCTTATTTGCTCCATATTTCCTCCTTGAGACAGAGGGGACAGGTCTTTAGTGTCTCATTTCTTTATTATTTTTTTATTTTAACTCTATCTACTTTTAATGAGACACTAAAGACCTGTCCCCCTTTGTCTCATTTGTTCTATAATATCTTTAAAATACTTTGGTAGTTTAGCTTCTATAAACATCTCTTTTTTTGTAACTGGATGTTTAAATTTTAAACTTTTAGCATGTAAGCATTGCCCTTTTATGTTCCACTGATTTTTTCCATTAGAATATACTTCGTCTCCTATAACAGGATATCCTATTTCAGATAAATGTACTCTTATTTGATGTGTTCTTCCTGTTTCTATTTTTATTTCTAGTAATGTACAATTATATTTTGGAAATCTTTCTATTACTTTAAAATGTGTAATTGCTTCTTTTCCTTTTTTATTTACTGCCATTTTTTTTCTATCTTTTGTGCTTCTTCCGATTGGCATGTTTATTGTTGCTTGATTTTCCTTAACTATTCCTTTTACTAATGCTATATATGTTTTTTCTACTTCGTGCTTTTTTATTTGTTCACTCATTTTTACATGAGCTATATCATTTTTTGCAACTATAAGTACTCCTGATGTATCTTTGTCTAATCTGTGTACAATTCCTGGTCTTAATTCTCCTCCAATTCCAGATAAAGTTCCTTTACAAATAGCCATTATTGCATTTACTAATGTTCCATCTGGATTTCCATTTGCAGGATGAACAACTAGTCCTTTTGGCTTGTTTACTACAATAATGTCATTATCTTCATAAAGAATCTCAATTGGTATATTCTGTGCTTTTATAGATACTTCTTTTGGTTTATCTTCTTCTACTATAACTTCATCTTTTTCTTGAATTTTATATGATGCTTTTGTCTTTTTATTGTTTACTAAAATTTTTCCTTCTTCTATTAATCTCTGAATTGTAACTCTTGAAGCAGTTTCTATTTTAGTTGATAAATAAGCATCTATCCTATTATTCTCTTCCTCTTTTTTTACAATAATCTTTTCCATTAATTTACTTCCTATCTTTTTATACAAAAATATTTTTTGTATTAATACATGATTTAAAGATAAAACAATTTTCTATATTTACGCTCTATTATTCAGTGATTCTTTCATATACAACAAAATACTTATCACTATATAATTCTTTATATTTCTTATCATTTGTTTTAGTTATAATCATATTCATTTTAGAATTTTTATATGTTATAACATGTGTTATTTTGTATTTTTCAAAAGTATCTTCATAAAATTTACTTATATTTGATGTTTCTATAAAATCCATAAATATATCATCTTGTTTACCACTAAATTCTGGTGCATATAAATCTGCTCTTGAATCTATAAATACTGGAATTTCTCTATATAACATATAAGATCCATAATTATATTCATTATAAAATCTAGCTTGTCCTAAGTCTATATTATTTAATATATAATCACATGCCTGTACAGGATAAGTTGATTCATCAATATAAGAATCATTAATTTTATCTTTTGCCATGTAATAACTAAATCCTAACATTATAATTGATATACTAATAATTCCAATTGCACTTGTAATTTTTTTCATAATATCTTCTAATTTTATTTTTGTATATTGACTTATTAAATCCATTATTAACCTATTAAATATAAGTGAACACACTAAAGCAAACATTGTTATTTGCCTTCTAGATGCTAACATTAAATAGCACAATCCCCCTAGCATAAATAAGTCACTTAATCTTATTTTTACCTTTGTAAATATTAACATTGCTAAAAATAATATTAAAGTACAAATTACTTCTGTTTCATTTGTAATTGTCATTGGTAAATGTTCATTTATATTTTGAGTTGTATTTCCTTGCATTGTTTTTACTAAATACGTATATGGTGTTGTTCCTAATGGTGTTAGTAGTCCTGTAAATAAACAAATTATCATAATTAAAATTAGCCATTTAACATTGTCATTTCTATTTAATTTTATTTTATAAGGATTTTGTAATTCTTTACTTCTTTTTATTTTTATTTTATCTATTTTTTCTTCTAACTCTTTTAATTCTTTCTTTGCCTCTGATAATTTTTCTTCTTGATTTTCCATTTTAGATAATTTTTTTATTTTATTCTTTAGTTGTCTAACAGTTGTTTTTCTATATATAATAGTTTCTGCAAAACATGCAATAATGTATTGTGCTATATATGGCAAATATAATACAAAGTAAAATGGAAATACTGCTAAGTGTAAGTTAGCAATTAATATTGGAATTATAATTAATCCTATTGCATATCTTTTCTTTTTGCTTTCTAAAAACTTCTCAATAAAAAATATAGTTAAAATAAATAATATAAAAGTTACTAATTGCGCTCTTGCTGCTATATATCCTCTTATTAAATACATAACTCCTATTGTTATTAAAAATGATAATATCTGATTTTTAGCTAATTTAGTATTTACTAGATAAATTGAAATGCCTAATATTGCTGATAAAATACATGTTGTAACATATATTCCAGTCATGCCAAACGAATTATAAATAAAATAAGTTATTACATCATATGCCCAATGTGGATATGTGTATGCTAAATTTTCATGCCATGAAAATGGATCTTGCATGTCAATTCCATCTTTTACTATATGTTCTCCTATTTTTATTGTATAAAAAGTATCATTTTGCAAAGTGACTGGTGTTAATGCTATGCAAAAAATTGCTATTAATATAATTGCCATTATATTAAATTTGATAATTGAATTTATCTTTTTAGTTTTAGAAACTTCCTTATTTTTTACTGTACTCATTATATACCTCTTCTTATTAATTTTGTTGTTAAAATTATAACAAAAAAAGTTTCAAAAGACTAGACTTTTGAAACCTTTTTATAAAATTTATTGTTATAATTTTAATTATTAAACTTATTATAGTAATATAATCTATTTTATATTTTTACACAGCTTCTTGATTTTCTTTTTCTACTTCATTTTCATTATTTTTTTCTTCAATAACTTCTAAACTTCCAATTGAAACTTCATAAGCAACTCTAGTTTCTACTGTACCATCTTCATGCTTTTTCTCATAAGTTCTTGATTGGACTCTACCAACAACTTTTACTTGACTACCTACTTCTAAGTTTTGACAAAATCTTGCATTTCTTCCCCATGCTATACATGGAATATAATCTGACTTATTATAAGCTCTGTTTACAGCAAGTAAAATATCTGATATTTCTCTTCCAAATGGTGTTTGTCTATAAATAGGTTTTTTACAAATATATCCTATTAATACAACTTCATTTGTTATCATGTCTTTTTTTACCATTTCATTTTCTTCTATTTCTTCTTCATTATCGTCTTCTAGTTCTGTAATGTCTTTTGCAAAAACAGTTAGTATTAATCTGTTTCTTTCATTTTCGTAGCTATTATAAGATCTAAATTGACCTTTTACTAATAGTTTGTTTCCTTCTTGTAATGTATCTTCTTTAATCAATCTTTCTGAAACAGTAATAGGTATAATATCACTATTTCCACTTAAACGAGGTATCATTAAGTTAAATATATAAAAGCTTTCTCCATAAATTTCATGACTAAATTTCTTTTCTCCTGTAACTTTACCAACTAATGTTAAATAGTTGTTTTCTAAATAATTTGTATCCAATTTTTTTCCTCCCTATTTTTTTATTTATCCTCGGTTTACAAAATCATTTTATAATTTTGCATAAGTTATTTGCCTTTATTTTTCAAATAACTTAATTGTATATTTTTCTTTGTGTACGATTAACTACAGTTACTATTATACACCATTTTTTTGGTTTTGTCTACATAAAAAGTTAATTTTGTTCAAAAAAGTTAGATTTTTCCTGTGTTTTGTTAATTATGGAATTATCATTAATTAAATATATTATATATATTATCAAAATTTCATAAACCATTACTCTCTCATTTTCACTTATTTTTATTCTTTTTTCTCCTATTTCTATTATTTGATTTTTTCTATTTAATATGTTTTTTTGTAAATATATTAGTATATTAGCATCTGTTATACTAGATACTGTTACATCTGCTTTTTGGTTTAATCCATAAGTTATAATATTAGTTTTATCTTGATTTAAAATTTCAAATTGTAAATTTATATCTGTATTAATAATTACATATTTTGATTTTGAACATAATTTTTCAATTATATTAATTTCATTCGTAAAATTTTCCAGATTTGAATTTATTATGATAATTTCAAATTTTATATTTTTTATATTTCCTATACTTTTTTTATTAATATGAATTAACTCTAATTGTGTTTCTTTCAATTCTTCCTTTACCTTGTCAAAACTTTTATGATCTGAAATCATTCCAATAAAAGTCATTTTTTATCCCCTTACATTTTTTTATTTTTATTATGTCCTACATTTCCAATTTTATACATTACTTACTTTTTATTTGTGTTCCATTATTATTAATTGTATAATTTTCTTGATATATTAAATCTGATATTCTAACAACTTCAAGGCCTTTTGCTTTTATATTTTTTATTATCATATCTAAACTGTCTGCTGTATGCTTAGTTCCATTATGGCTAAGTATAATATCACCAGCTTTTATCTTTTCTTTTAACCTATTCCACATTTCGTCTCCTGTAATTCCTGTATAATCTAAAGTATCTAGATTCCATTGAATACAGAAATATCCTTTATCTCTTGTTGCTTTTATTACTGTGTTATTATATTCTCCATATGGCGCCCTGTATATTTTTGTTCTATTTCCTGTTATTTTTTCAATTTTATCGTTACTTTTTTCTATTTCATTAATATTTTCTTCATATGTTAAATTATTTACATGTGGGTGTGTATCACTATGGCTTGCTATTTCATGTCCCGCATCTTTTATCTTTTTTACTGCTTCTGGGAACTTTTCAATCCAATCTCCTACCATAAAAAATGTTATCTTTGTATTGTTTTTTTGTAATGTTTCTAATATGCTATCTATATCATCTGCATTCCATGCACAATTCATTGTAAAAGCAACTTTATTTTCTTCTGTTTGTACATTATAAATTGGTAATAGTTTTTGGTTCTCAGCAGATGTCTCTACTGTCTTCTGATTTTCTTGACCAAAGTTACTTGCTACAAAGAATAATACTATTACTGTTACTAAAGATACTGCATATGTATATATTTTTTGTTTATTAAATACGAAAAACATAAAAAAACCTCCTATTTCAAGCTACTTTAATTTTATGCTTGTTATAGGAAAAACATTCATATTTTATTTATATTATCTCTTTTTTCAATATGTACCTTTAGTTGTTTATACCTACTATCTATTTCACATAAAATATCATACAAAATAATTCAACTTTCGTCTTTTTTCTTCATATTATATACAAACAACATTTAAGTTGTTTATAAGAAAGGAATGAGAAATATGGATATGGAAGGAAAAAAACCTTATTGCCCAGTTTTAGATGTTGATGGTGTTATTTCAGGAGGCAAACAATTTGATTTAGATATTACTTTACCAGAAGATAACCGTGATGTTATATATGGTGTTGTAAAAAATTGTTTTAAAGAGCCTGTAGATAATGCTGTTGTAAAATTAGTTGAAGTAGTATGCGAACATGGCAAAGAAGAAAGAAGACCTATAGGTCATACTTTTACTGATAAAGAAGGAGAATTTGTATTTGGTCCTTTATGCCCTGGAAAAGAATATGCTTTACAAATCTGGGTTAATGATACAAAAAAAGTAAAAATATGTGCCAAATGTCATCATGAAGGCAAATGTCTAAAAGGTGATAAATGCGATAAATGTGATTGTTTTATTGATGAAAAACATGAACCATGTAAAAAATGTGATAAAAAAGACGGCTTTTTAAAAGAAGAAGATTTTAAAGATATGAATTTCTAATAAAACTATAAATATCTGTTAATTTTAGTTTGATAAAAAATAGATGCTTATTTTGAGTTTTATCTCCTATAAGCATCTTTTACCTTATTACATAATTCCCATCTTTTTTGCTAATTGTTTACCTTTTTTCATAATCATTTTTTTATTCATTTTTCCTGTTTCTGCATACATCATAACAAATCCCGTAGTTATTAAACCTCCAATTACAACTCCTTTTACAAATTTCATAAAAATCCCTCCTCTTTTTATTTATTATTTGTTTTTTTATCTTTTTTATACAATCTTATTATGGAATATATTTCATTAATCGCAACTATTATTAAAAAAAAACCAAAACATTTTTTTAATATTTTAACATCTGTATATACTGATATATTAGAGCCTATAATAGCTCCTAAAATACCAAATATAGATATTATTATTGCTAATTTTAAATCAATATTTTTATTTTTTATATTTATAATTATTGCAACAATTGAAGTTGGAATAAAGAATATTAAGTTTGTCGCTTGAGCCACATGTTGCTCTATTCCCATCATAAAAGTAAGAAGAAATATTAAGATTGTTCCTCCTCCCATACCCGTTCCACTTACAATTCCAGATATCATTCCAATAAGAATTTCTATCATATTTCTACCTCCGATTTGGAATGTTTCCGATTTTTATTTTTGCAATTGTTTAATTTGCTGTTAACATTCTAACTGCTACATATATTAAAAATATAGCAAAAGCACTTTTTAATATCTTTTCTGGCAATTTTTTTAATAATCTTGCTCCTATATATCCTCCTATTGCACCTCCTAGAGCACACAAAAATGCTATTTTCCAATTAATATAGTTTCCTTTATAATAGAAAAAACTACTTGTTAATACCATAGGTAAAATACAAAATATTGATGTTCCTCTTGCTTTTATATCTTTGATTTTTAATAAATATATAAATGCTGGAACTAATATCATTCCTCCTCCAGTAGAAAATAGTCCGCTTATTATTCCAGCTATAAAACCTATTGCCATTTTTAAAAAAATTTTGTTTTTATTCATACTATTATTTTGAAGTTTTTTTCAGAATTTATTCATTTTATTTTTAAAAAAGAGCTATATTACATAGTAATATAACTCATTTTTCATCTTTTACATAATATTTAGTTCCAACCATTTTATCTGGAAGATATTGTTGCTCTACATAGTGTCCTGGGAAATCATGTGGATACAAGTATCCCTCATGATAGCCTAATTCTTTCATTTTTTCTATAGGAGCATTCCTAATATGCATTGGAACTTCTCCTGTGTCTTTTGTTTTAACATCTTCTAATGCTTTGTTTATTGCCATATATGATGCATTTGATTTTTTTGATGTTGCTACATAAATAGCTGCTTCTGACAATAATATTCTTGCTTCTGGCATTCCTATCATATGTACTGCTTGCATTGCACTATTTGCAACAACTAACGCATTTGGATTTGCCATTCCAACATCTTCTGATGCACATATTACTATTCTTCTAGCTAAAAACATTGGATCTTCTCCACCATTTAACGCACGTGCTAAATAAAATACTGCTGCATCTGGATCTGAACCTCTCATCGATTTAATGAATGCACTAATATTATCATAATGTTGCTCACCGTTTTTATCGAAAATTGCCTTTTTACTTTGAACACTATTTTTTATATCTTCATCTGTTAAATGAATATAACCATCATCACTCATTGCTGTTGTTAAAGTTGCTACTTCTAATCCATTTAGTGCTGTTCTTACATCACCATTGGATATTGTAGCTAATTTTTTTAATGTAGCATCTTCAATTTTTATATTATATTCTCCAAGCCCATCTTTATTTTTTATTGCATTTTTTAAAATATCGTATATATTGTCCTCTGTTAATGGATCTAGCTTTACAACCATTGATCTTGAAATTAAAGCTTTGTTTACTTCAAAATATGGATTTTCTGTTGTAGCTCCTATTAGTATTATTGTTCCATTTTCTACATAAGGAAGTAGAGCATCTTGTTGTAATTTGTTAAATCTATGAATTTCATCTATAAATAATATGCTTTTTCCTGTTGGATTTAGCATGAAGTTTTTTGTTTCTTCTATTACTCTTTTTATATCTGCTACTCCTGCTGTTACTGCATTTATTTTGTAAAATTTATATTTCGTTGTTTCACTTATTACTCTTGCAAGTGAAGTTTTTCCACATCCTGGAGGTCCAAATAGAATGATACTAGATAGTCTATCTGCTTTAATTGTTCTATATAAAATTTTATCTTTTCCGTAATACATGTTCTTGACCAATATATTCTTCTAATGTTTTTGGTCTTACTCGAAATGCTAATGGTTCATTCATATTCATAATCTCTACCTCTATTTTTATTATTTTCCTAATGCTACTAATCCTTTTCTTATTAATTCTTCTGTTGACATTTCTATCGTTGGTAATTTTTCAAAGGCTTTTTCTATTTCTTTTCTATTATATCCTAAAACTTGAAGAGCTGAAATTGCTTCTTTTACTTTTTCGTCATTTTGAATAGCTATTTGTATTTTTGAACTTGCCTTATTTTCTATTGTATCTTTTATAGCTTTTACTTCTTGTTCTTTCTTTATTTTATCTTTTAGTTCTAATATTATTCTTTTAGCTGATTTTGGTCCTATTCCAGGAATTCCTGTTAATGCTTTTACATCTTCTGAAATAACAGCTAATGCAAACTCAGAAGGTTCACATACAGCAAGCATTGTAAGAGCTGTCTTTGCTCCAACTCCACTTACTCCAAGTAAAAGTTCAAACATCTTTAATTCTTCTAGGGTATTAAAACCAAAAATACTTATGTCATCTTCTCTTACTCTGTAATATGTATGTACTTTTACTGTGTCTCCTATATTTCCTATATTTTCTATTCCTAATTCTGACATGAATACTTTATAACCAATGCCTCCAACATCTATTACTACATATTCAGTCATTTTCATTTCTAATTTTCCCTTTATATATGCTATCATTTTTTTCCTCTCTAATTTAACTTTTATGTATCATAAAAATAAGTTGCTTCCAAGTCTGCTTCATGTGTTAATAAAGCAATTGGATATTTTGTATAACTTGCTCCTATTGCATTATAATTTTCTTTTGGCTCAGTGTATCCCATATGCCAACGTATAGAGTATTTTTCTTCTGGTGTTAATTTCATATATTCTGTAATCATCATTACTGATTTTTCTCCATGTCCATATGGTATTGTATCTTCTATTGTGTAATATGGTACTTTTTCCCAAACTCCCAAGGCATTTTTAGCATTTCTAAAATCTACTTTATAAAAATTAGTTTTACAAATATCATGTAATAATCCTATTATAATTATTGATTCTTCTGGTATATCTATTTTTAATATGCTATTTTCTACTTTATGTTTTAATATTTCATAAACTTTTATACTATGTTCTACAAGACCACCTTCGTGATTTCCATGAAATCTTGTACTTGCTGGCGCAATAAAAAAATCTGATTTTTCTAAAAATTGTATTAATTCGTCTATTCCTTCTCTTTTTACTTTTTTTAATAATTCTAAAAATTGTTCCTTCATTTTTCGCCCACCTTTTTTAATTTTTTCTTTGTTAATTATATAAATATTATAATTAAAAGTCAACATTTTTTACAAATTTATGTTTGTATTATTTTCATTTAATTGTAATTTACAAACCTATAGTATAATTAGAATGTATATATGTATATGATTTTAACCTGAGTGAAAGTGCCTTATTTTTTATACTAGATTCTCTTTTTGAACATAATGAACAGATTAGATTAATCTGTAATACTATTTAACAATTTATTACATACCAATTTTAAAATTAATAAAAAGGTAATGACTGCTTTCTTAGTAATCACTACCTTCTCTTTTTACATTACCTTTTTTATTCTCTCAATTGCCTTAATTGTATTTTCCTTCGTTCCAAAAGCTGTTAATCTAAAATATCCCTCTCCATGAGGTCCAAATCCACTTCCTGGAGTTCCTACAACATTTGCTTTTTCTAATAGTTCATCAAAAAACTCCCAAGACGTCATACCATCTGGAACTTTCAACCATACATATGGTGAATTAACCCCTCCATAGCATGTAAATCCTGCTTCTTCTAAACCTTTTTTTATTATTTTAGCATTTTCCAAATAATAATTTATATTTTCTTTTATTTCTTTTTTACCTTTTTCAGAATATGTTGCTTCTGCTGCTCTTTGTACTATGTAAGATACACCATTAAATTTTGTACAAGTTCTTCTATTCCATAACTTATTATAGCTTATTTCTTTTCCATCTTTTGTATATCCTTTTAACTCTTTTGGTATTACTACATATGCACATCTAACTCCTGTAAATCCTGCTGTTTTTGAGTAGCTTTTGAACTCAATTGCAACTTTCTTTGCTCCTTCTACTTCATAAATACTATGTGGTATTTTTTCTTCTGTTATGAATGCTTCGTATGCAGCATCATATAAAATTATTGAATTATTTGCTTTAGCATAGTCTACCCACTTCTTCAATTCTTCTTTTGTTAAAACTGTTCCTGTTGGATTATTTGGGAAACATAGATATATCATATCTACTTTTTCTTTTGGTAGCTCTGGCATAAAGTTATTTTTAGCAGTTACAGGTAAGTATATAACATCTCTTCCTGACATAATGTTTGTATCTAAATATACAGGATAAACAGGGTCTGTAATAGCTACTTTATTTTCTTTTCCAAAAATATCTACTATATTTCCACAATCACATTTTGCTCCATCTGATACAAATATTTCATCTTTTTTTACATCTATTCCTCTTGATTTATAATCGTTTTTTACTATTGCATCTCTTAAGAAATCATAACCTTGCTCTGGTCCATATCCTTTAAAACCTTCTTTTGTTCCTATTTCATCTACTGCTTTATGCATAGCTTCTATACATGCTGGAACTATAGGCCTTGTAACATCACCTATTCCAAGTTTTATTATTTCCTTTTCTGGATTTTCTTCAGTAAATTTTGCTACTTTTTTTGCTATTGTTGAAAATAAATAGCTATCTTGTAATTTTAAAAAATTTTCATTTATTAAACTCATTCTAATTCCCCCTCAAATACTGTTACTGCTGGTCCTGTCATATAAATATGATTATCTTCTTTATTCCATTCTATTTTTAATGTTCCTCCGAAGTAATTCTATGTACACATTTCTATCTGTAAGACCATTTAGATGGCAGGCAACTGCTGTTGCACATGCTCCTGTTCCACAAGCCAAAGTTTCTCCTGCACCTCTTTCCCATACTCTCATTTTTATATGTTCTTTGTCTACTATTTGAACAAATTCAACATTTGTTTTATTTGGAAAAGCTTTGTCTACTTCCAATATTCTTCCATAAGTTTCTACATCAAATTTTTCTGTGTCTTTTACTACTGTAATAGCATGCGGATTTCCCATAGATACACAAGTAAAAATAAATTCTTTATCTAAAGCTTTTAACTTTAAATTTTTTACTGGATTTTCACTTGATATAACTGGAATCTTTTCTGGGTTTAAAATTGGTTCTCCCATATCTACCCTTACTGTTTCTACTTTTTTATCTTTTAAATTAAATTTTAGTGTTTTTATTCCAGCTAAAGTCTCAATTGTTATCGTTGTTTTATTAGTTAACCCTTTGTCATATACGAATTTTCCTACACAACGAATTCCATTGCCACACATTTCTGCTTCACTACCATCTTGATTAAACATTCTCATTTTAAAATCAGCAATATCACTTTTACAGATTAAAATCAAACCATCTGAACCAATCCCAAAGTGCCTATTACTAACAAAACGAGCTAGTTCAGATTCATTGTCTATTTTTTGGTGTATGGCATCCATATAGACATAATCATTTCCTAACCCGTGCATTTTTGTAAATTTTTTCATTTTCTTCACCCTCTTTAGGTATTAATACTAAATAAAATATAGTTATATTTTATTAGTTGTCATTCTATCATATGTATATTTTTTTGTAAAGCTTTCTTATTTTTAAGTTTTAGTATTTTGTTACATGTCAGTAAGAAATGCTTATGATGTTCAAGCTCTGACTCCCACTATAACACTTAGATTTTATTTAATGACGTTTGATTTGAATGAAAAATAGAAAATATTTTACAAGAAAATGAGTAATGTTCACGGGCAAAAT
>OIYV01000872.1_pt1 | contig 15517 bp, 19 predicted proteins | sample 1588251 | NCBI WGS metagenome assembly OIYV01 (sample SAMN03283282) | human gut metagenome | biome: human-associated habitat; material: feces | host: Homo sapiens | place: Peru | collected 2012
CTAAATGAAAATTCACCTTTTCCTTCAACTACTTCTACTCTTTCATATCCACATTCAATTAATTTATTAGATATATCTTTTAAATTTACATTATTATCATCATCTAAAGCACAAGATTTTAGATTTTTACCAAATATAATTGCTCCAGCACTTCCACCAAATACAATGCCATTATTATTTATAAACTCTTTTATAGTTTCAAATGCTCCACTTGTTTTTAAGTCGTTTAATAGTTTAAAAGTATTTCCTCCGCCTATAAAGATAGCACAATAGTCATCTAGATGTTTATATATAATCTCAGATGCTTGTGTTACCATTTCTATATTAGAGATATTTAAATCTTTTAATTCAGTTGTTATCCATTCATAACAACTTGAATATTTATCACTTTCCATTGCTAATGGTATATATAGAAGCGGTCTAGTATGGTCTATTGTTTCATTTAATTTTTTATATGCATTAGCAGTTTGAATTCCATCTCCACCACCACATAAAAATATTCTCATATATCTTTTTCTCCATTCTAAATTTTTATTTTATAGTATCTAGTACCATTATTTTCGTTTATAAGTATTGATAGGTCAAGTTGTTCTTTAGACGTATAACCTGCTGCAGTTAAATATTTTTTCTAATATTTCTCATATCTTGTACTTGGACCATTTCCAACCTTAACTAAAACTTTATTTTCTACCAATTTATTCAATATTGTTGCAGTAGTAGTTTTTTCTTTTTGAATTAGATTTTCAGCATCTTTTCTTGTTATTGAACCATTTTTTTCTATAAAGTTAATAATTAGAAATACATCTTCATCTGGTGATTTGATTGCATTTAAAGTGATTCTTGGTAATTCAACTACAAATGTAGAAGGAAGAGCTTTAATTTCAAAATTTAATCCAAGTTTTTCATAGTATGAGTTAACTCTTCTTAGTCCACTTCCTAGTGCTTCTACTCTTTTTAATCTCATTAAAATTGATTGCAAATATGGGTTTCTAGTTGTTGATAATCCTGCAAGTATATCATCTATTGTAATATTTCCATATAAAGAGCCATAACTAATTAACTCTATTCCTTCATTTCTATATAGATTTATTATATTTGATGTTAGAGTTGTATAATCTCTGTGTATTATAGAATTTAGCACAATTTCTCTTAAAATAAATTCTGGATATTCTTCAATATCTTCTCTAACGCTTGTATTTATTAAGCCATAAGTTGCTGTGTTTATCTTTAAATATTCAATTAAACTATCATATATTTCTAAAATAGAACCCGAAAATTCTTTTCTGTCTAGAAAGTTTTCTTTTTCTTTAGATTGGTATACTGCTAATTTAAAGGTGAATGGATTTTGATCAGAAAGCAATAAACCAAGATTAGTGTACTTTTTATCACGTGTAATGTGTAAATTTTCTTTTATATTTTCTGATTCAATATTAATATTATTCTCATCAAACATCGTTTTTATATAATTAAAAGTCAGATTTTGATTATAAGAGATTGAAGTTTCAAATGATAAACTACTGTTTTTTATAATCATCTGTTTAATAGTTTCTTGAGTAGCGGGAATTGAACATGAACCTGTTCTTAAATATGTTCCTTTTAAAATGCCTTTATCTTTTAAATAATATATATCTACTCCTTTTGAAACCTTTATTATAATATAAGTTTTATCTTCTAATTTTTCTATGTTTACAGATATAAATATTCTTGCATCTGGACTAATATTTGTTTTTATTCCATTTGATATTTTCTCTTCAATTTCTTTATAATTATCCAATCCTATTAGATTTCCGTCGTCATCATAACCAATATATATTGTACCTGATTTTGTGTTTAAAAATGATATAATTTCTTTATAGATATTTTCTGTATATTTTTCCTTAAATTCTATACTTTCATTTTCATCCATGTATATCACTCCTGTAATTTTATTATCGTTCAATCGTTCAAAATATCGTTCAATCGTTCGATTAAAGATAGTATATCATTTATATCTGTATTTATACAATAGTTTTTAACATTATTTTTAAATTTATAATTCTAGATAGCTTATATTTTATAAACGCTGATTTTTTGTGAATTCTAACTTGGAAATACTTTCATTTTGTGCAATGTTATATTTCGGTTTTTGGTGTGCTCTATATTCAGATTTTTGAAAATTTTTGTATCTCTCTTCTATTCTTATTATATACTTATATGTTATTATCAATAATTATTTTTCACCTTAATTTATATTTATTATTTTATTTTTTCTAATTATATTTTTAGTTTCAAATTTTCTTCTTCAAACTTATTTTTACTTTTTAGAAATTATTTTATAAATTCTATTTTTGTTTTTAAAAATTTAATCGTTACACTAAAAATTACTATTTTACTCCCCTACTTCTCAGATTCGTGAGATTTTTGTAAAATAAGAATTAAACAAATTATATATTTATTTTATAAAAATGTCTTAAAATTCAATTTGAAACTAATGATTATATACAAAAAAGACATTTAACCATAATAAAGTAAATGTCTTTTAGATCAGATTTTAATATTGTATAGTCCCTTATTTGTCAAAGGTTTCATCTCCGAGCTCATCGTCGTATTCCTGACATGCAGCAAGTGCTCTGTCAAGATAAGTTTCAAATACATGCTGCCATTATTTTTAGCCATTCAGCATGTTTTTCCATGGATTCAGCATCCATTGCTACAAGTTCTCTTGGATCAGAATGGATAATCCTTGAACCTTCGACAGGAATTGACGGACAAAGTTTTCTTTTTTGCCCATTGGAATCATAGGTATACTGTTTTTGTTTTTTAGGCATATACATTACCTCCTGAATTTAGGTTGTAAGCAAGTAAGCTGACCTTCTTACTAACTTATGGCTTTGTTAGTGCTGAACACGAATATCTGCAAATTCTGCATTATTCCACTAACCCGAATTATATATAAACAGGCTAAGTGCCTGGAATTTATGGATTTATATTATCATCTTTTATGTAAAATGTCAATTATACTATTGTTATACAAAAATAACCCTGGGCTTCGTAAGTTTCCAGAGTTTCGTAATTGACCCAAGGCTTTATTAGTTTCTTGGATACTGCTCACATATATATTAGCACTTTTTATAGTAACTTTCAATTACTGTTACTACTATTTTATTAACAATAGAACTTAAGTTCTTGCCCTTCAAAGTAATTTTTCCATTTTGCTAATATTAAAAAATAGTTATCATTTACAACCTTTAAAATCTTCTTTAAATCATTCATAGGAATATTGCTTTTATTATTTGCAACTATTGTTCCACCACTTTTTGTAAGCCAAATTTTTGTTGAATTGCTTGTAGGATTTCCTTTAGATATATGTATATGAATTGGTTCATCATTTTCATTTGACCAAAAGTATATCTTATATCCGCATTGTTTCAAATATATTAGGCACTCTCAAGACCTCCTTCACTAGCAATTTCATAAAAATGTGCTGCACCTTGTTCAACAACTTTCTTAAATATTTCAATTTCTTCGTCTGTATAATTTCCATCATTTTCTACTATTTTGTAGCTTGGCAATTCAAAAATAAGTGTATCGAACCCGTGTTCTGTTGGTCTTTCAAATACTACTTTTATTATTTCTTCTCCGTTTTCTCTTTTTATTATATCTGAAATTACAAGTTCTGTATTATCTGCATATTTGCATATTGTATGCATCATTTTTGTCACGCTCCTTTTATTATTAATATAGTCTTTAATGATATTATTTTATCATAGTACAATAGAAGCGGTCAAGATGTTAGAATAAAAGTCTACTGAAATGTTAATTTTCTGGGATTTCTTAGGTGCGATAACTTTGATTTTGTGTAATGTTTAATATTTCTTTTTTATACACATCATACCTATATTTCTCTTCAAAGCTCCACCTCTCTTCTGCTTTTATTAGGTCGAAATCGTGTACTTACTAAATAATTATTTTTTATCTAATCCTATATTTATTATTTTATTTTTTCTAATTATATTTTCTAGTTCAGATTTTCTTTTACAAACTTATTTTTACTTTTTAAAAATTATTTTATAAATTTTATTTTTATTTTTTAAATTTAATACTTATACTAAAAATTGCTATTTTACTCTCCTACTCCTCAAATCCGTGAAATTTTTGTGAAATAAAAAATGAAACAAAGTTATATGTATTTTCTGTAAAAATGTCTTAAAATTCATTTTAGCATGCCTAAATTAGATAAAAAATTATTATCCAGCTTAAAAAAATGCTGAACGAATTTCGTTCAGCAATTTTTTTAATAAATAATATCTTTCAATGCATGATCATCATTACTACTTACAACATAATCAGCAATAATCTTTACAGTATCAGAAGAATTAAGTACAACATATGAAGTTCCAGAAAATTGCAACATTTCAATGTCATTATCATTATCTCCAATACTAACAATTTCTCCTCTATCTACACCTAGATAATCAGATAAAAATTTTAAAGCATTGCCTTTGTTCGCCTCTCTATGAGTAATTTCTATGCAATGTTTTGATGATTTTACAACATGTATTACATCTATTTCACTTAACACATTATATACTTTTTGTAAGTGTTTTTTTGAAAGAAAGATAAGTTGAATTTTATTTATATTATCAAGTTCTTTTATCCCACTTTTTAAATTTGGAAAAAATACACTTGAATTTTTAAATAACAACCTTCGAATAACAACTTGCATTATGGTTGAATCAAAACATTTATCATCAGTATGTATTGTAAAAGCAATTTTATCTTTACTTAACATACATATCACTTGTTTTAATTCAGCTTTAGATAGTGTTTTTTGCCAAATAATTTTATTTTCAAGCAAGTCTATTACCATTGCACCATTTGACACTATCGCATATCTAATATTAAGACCTAGAATTTCATTTGGTATTCCTTCTAAATTTCTTCCTGTAGCTGGAATCAAAATGACATTCTTTTTAAGCATAGCTTGTAATATTTTGTAATTAACGCTTGATAATTCTCCCCGAGAGTTTAAAGTTGTTTTGTCAAGGTCAAAAGCAAACATTTTCATAACATTTCCCCTTTTTTAACTATTTGAAAAATTTTTTCTTTATCCCTAATTTTCTTTCTTTTCCATTTATTAGATTTTTTATATTGTTCTTATGTGCAATTATTCCTAGAACAAGATAAACAATTGTACATATTTTCATACTCCAATGAATATTAGTAAACGCACAAGTATAAATCATAGTTACAGTAAAGAATGAAATAGCATATAAAGACATTATATCCGTAGCAATTAATACTATTAAGCATCCTGCTAGTGATATTGCAGTTATTAGTGGATTAAGCGCTAAAAATACACCTATGGCACTTGCAAACCCTTTTCCACCTTTAAATTTAAAGACTATTGGATAATTATGCCCTAATATTATAGCTATTCCTACCATATAACCTGCAAACTCTCCCAAAAAATCTGAAAAGTTAGCTGAAATAATTAGATAGCATACTTTTACTGCAAGAAAACCTTTGAAGCAATCTATCAAAAAAGTCAAAATTCCATATTTTAGTCCAAAGACTCTCGACATATTTGTCGTACCCGCATTTGAACTACCAAATTCTCTAATATCTTTTCTTATGAAATTTTTTGAAACAATAATTGCACCACAAAAATTCCCTATAAAGTAAGATACTATAAAAGCCATTATCAAAACAATTATCTTAACCATTATCTTACCTCTCTTAGAATTAGTTTTGTATATACAGCACAAATAACATTTGTGCTGTATAATACATTATCTTGTTTATTCCATCTAATAAGTTTTTACTTTCCTTTGCAATAAATTTTTGCACAAATAGTACAATATCTGAAATCCAATACACCAATACTGCAAAAACATATATTAACTCTAGTTTTTCAATATTAAAAATAACATTTGAAACGACAAGTAAAAATATATACGAGTATATCATAGAAATTTTCTGCATATTGCCCATTTCACATTTTTTTGCAAAAGAATAGTATAAAATAAGATCCATTATTATTGCAAGGAAAATAGAATACATATTAAATTTTGTTAGGTGTATTGATGATATTAATAAACAAATCTGTGAACAAGTAACCAAAATTAGTGCTATGTAAAATAAGTAGGATGATTTTTTTTCGATTCTGTGTATACCTAAAAATATATCAGCCACTGAACTAAACATTATCGATAACATAACCATCTTTTCATTAGACAAAGAAATTATGACTAATACCATTAATGATACCGACAAAAGCGTTTTGGGTAATAAAGAAAGTTTATCTGCATTACGAATCCTAGTAGCTATTAAAAAAACAACTGTTAAGCAATACAGAAGTAAGCTCGTAAAAATCATAAAGTAATCTCCTTCTTAGTTTGCTATACATAAAACTCAATAAATCCATTATTAAGTTTAGCAATTATTTCATTGCCTTTAAGAATCTCACCATCAACACAGAATATCTCATTCTGCATCGATTTAACTTGAACTTTTTTACAGGAAATACTTCTATAATTAGGCTGAGTATCAATTTTCTTTCTTACTATCGCAACAAAATTCAACACTCTTCTAACAAATCCAACATATTCCAAAATTACAAGTTCGAATTTATTGTCATCAATTTTAGAAAACGGTGAAATACGCATTCCTCCCCCTGCTCTTGGAGCATTATGTAATCCAATATAATCAGCTTTAATACTAATTGTTTTACCATCTTCTATTGAATAATTAAAATATGTAGGCTTATGAGAAAACATTGACTTTGCTGCTGCTTTCGTATAACAAAAGTGATTCTTTTTCTTTCCCTTCCGGCATTCCATAATTATGTCTATTACAATTCCATATGCCAAAAACAATGACATAGTAACCATTCCATTAATAGTTATAGTATTACATTTTTTAGTCAAATTCTTTTTTAAACTTTGCATAGCATCTTCAAAAGAGAAGTCATTCTTCATAGTTCCATAAAGGTCATTTCCAGTTCCTGCTGGTATTATGAAATACCGTATGTTATTTTTTGTTATTGTACCATTAATTGTCTCATATACTGTACCATCGCCACCTACAATGAATACTATATCATTATCTTCGATATTTTTTTCAGATAATTCAATTGCATCTTTGTTTTTCTTGGTTTCCAAAACAACATATGAAATATCATGTTTGTCCAATTCCGCCTTAAGCTGTTTGAATAACTCAACTGATGCTCCTCTATGAGCATTCGGATTGAATATAATCTTTACTTTTTTATCCAGATACATAATCAGCAAGCTCCTTTCCTGTTGCTATTTTTACTTTCCCCTTAATCATCTCAGACCCAATCTTAAAAATCTTCTTCTGCATTTTATCCTTAATAGTTGTATCTTTTATTTCTGTTATATACTTTAACTGAAGTATTCCAGTTACCCTACTAATTAATTCTAATCCGCAAAATCTTATTGTGTCCTCTTTGATTGGAGAATTAGAAAAAGCATCATTTTTCTCTAACTTACCAATAATTTCATCAAAGAACTCGACTAATTGCTCTAATATTCCCTCTGCAATTATTCCATTCTCTAATGAACAAACATAATAATATGCAAGAATCATATGAGCAATAATCTTGCCAATTTCATAACCTACAGGACCTTTAAAAGCAAACTCATAATCATAGATTCTGTAATTTGACTCTTTATAGAAAATAGAACCTAAATGAAGGTCACCATTTAAAAGCGCTTGTTTACAACTTTTTAATTTATAGGCTAACTCCATTACAGACGGTATAAGTTCCTTTTTTTCTAAAGATTCTACAAAGAAATCAACATCAACCAATGCCTTGTTAGCTTTAACCATTGAAACCTCATACGGTACTTTCACTAAAAGCATCATAATTACATCAAGCATACATCTATTTTCGATTCCTATAGTTTCTTCAGTGACATCCAATGTTTTAAGATAAATATCTGCAAGAATGTTGCTTAAGGATTTAGCAAAATTTGTTGGAATTTTCATTTTAAGAAACACATCTCTTACATCTTCATAATCCTCTAAAAATTCCATCACAAAAAAGGCATCTTCTTTACTCGTCATAACTACTCTAGGAACATATGTTTCAGAAATATTATTAGCTATATACTGTAACACATTTGCTTCATTATGATTCCGTAAAACCGAGATATTAAATCCAGAAACAATAGGCATGTTTAAACCTGCCAACTTTGTCTCCGATTTTTTGAGAATATAACTAAGATTTTTATTTATATCTGTCAACTTAAAGATATGATTAACTTTCCCTTTCTTTATTTCATTAACAGATATATCGCAAGTAATTCCCATACTTTCTAAAAGACCTCTGTCTTTCAAAAGTTCTTCAATCTTCCTCATCATAAAAATAACTCCTCTCAGCTATTTTGTTAAGTTTGAATGGTTTTTGATAAATGAATTGACCTATTGAAATCTCCTTTCGCTTTATATATACTTTTTTCCTCTAAAAATAAATAAATCTTATCAAACTCTCCTTTCATATTTTGTGTAAGTTTTTTAGCAATGTAAATAAACATTGCTATCTTCAAAAAAAGATTGTCATAATTTTATCATTTTATACAAATTATGTCAATCCTTGTTGTGAATAATTTTTATTTTCGTTAATTTTTATTTTTCTTAATATACTTTATATTCTCCATTTTTTGATGCATTTTTCATACTTTCCTTTATATCCCTAAACCCATTAAAATACGCATCTATTGCACCAACTGTACACTTATGTCCAACTATTAATATATTTAATTCTTCTATATTTTCTTTACTTTTTACATTATCCATAAAACTTTTTATTCTAGAAACAAAATTTTCAAAAGTTTCAACACCTTTATATTTTTGCGGATTAGGTATAACCCCCATCATTTCTACTTCTTCTTTCTTTAATCTATCAGCCTCGCCAAGATCAAATACATCAATTCTTTCATCAACTATTGGCTCTTTAGATGAAATAATTTTAGCTGTTTGTATAGCTCTCATTTGAGGAGATGATATAACTATATCAAAATTTATGTTTGCAAATTCTCTTGATAAATTTTCGGCTTGTTTTATTCCTTTTTGATTTAAAGGTTCTCCATTTCTACCTTGCATTCTCCCTTCTTCATTAAGTTTAGTTTCTCCATGTCGAACAACATAAATTCCCATTTATTTTACCTCTCTTTCTAATATTATATATTATTTGTTATAATATTGTTTAAATTCTAACATATCAAAAGATGTAAATCAATATTAATTTATTTCATTATATTACTATTTAGTTTAATAATTAATTTTTAAAACAGATTTAAAATTACACAAACTTCAAATTTATTATAAGATACTTTGTTATCAAACTTTCTTAAATAATCACAATAGTTTGAATTTACTCGTACGATTTTCAAATTTAAAATCATTATACCAAAATCCTTTAAATGCATATATTTATTATAATATAATATTATCTTATTAAAAACAATAAATTTATAAAAATAATCAATAATAATTAATGTATAATATAAATTTTTTATAGTTTAGCATTAATTGTTTTTAACATATTTGTAATATAATACATATATTATAATGGAGGAATATTATAATGGATACATATTTTAACAGTAATAATTATGAAACAGGAAAAGTAATTGTTGCTTTAAATAATCAACTTAACAATATAAATTTATCTTCTTATGATATAGAACATATTTTTAATGGAATTGATATTGAAAAAGTAGAATATATATATCGATCCAACAAAATAAATAATAACAGTAATATGGGAGATATTATACTAATCTATTTAGAAAATAAAGAAAGAATTGAAGTTATAAGTGCTATTAACAAACTTTCAAATAATCCCTATGTAGTTTATACTGAACCAGATTATTTATATGAACCAGATATCATTCCAAATGATCCAGATTTCAAATATCTTTGGGCAATGCCAAATATAAATGCTCCTGTAGCATGGAATTACACTACTGGTAACTATCAAGTTGTAGTTGGTGTGTTAGATAGTGGTATTGATGCTAGGCATTCTGATTTAAAAGATAATTTATGGTTTAATGGTTCTTTTTTCAATGGATGGAATTTTGTTGATAACAACAATAATCCAATTGATGTAACAGGTCATGGTACTCATGTTGCAGGAACTATTGGAGCAGTTGGTAACAATTCTATTGGGATTACTGGTGTATGTTGGAATGTACAATTAGCTTCTTTTAAAATAGGAGATAATCGTATTGACCTTGCAGCAGCTATTAATGCTATTTATTTTGCAAATATGATGAATATTCCTATTCTTAACAATAGTTGGGGTGGTAGAACTTACTCTCCTATTTTAAAATATGCTATCGAACAATATGATGGATTATTTATTGCTTCTGCAGGCAATAGTAACAGTAATAACGATTTTCTACCTAGTTTTCCAGCTTCTTATAATAGTAACAATATTATTTCAGTTGCTGCAAGTACTTCAGAAAATACTTTATCACCTTTTTCAAATTATGGAGTTAACAGTGTTGATATTGCTGCACCTGGAACAGATATTTTAAGTACAGATTTGGATGATTCATATAGTTATAAAAGTGGAACATCTATGTCTGCTCCTCATGTTGCTGGTGCAGCAGCATTGTTAAAAGCCTACATGCCATTTTTAACTACATTTGAACTAAAACAAATTATTTTATTAAGTAGTACCAAATATTCTTGCCTTACAGATAAATTAGTAACAGGTGGTATTTTAAATATAGATTCTATGTTTAGACTTGCAAACTATTTATTTTAAATATCAAGAGGGTGCCATGTAATCAAGACACCCTATATTATTTTTATATCTCCTTGAATTTCTGAGCAATTATATTATAATAATGCCACTTTTTATTATCTATTTTTCGGACATATTCTATTTCATCTAACCTAATTATTTTATACATTTTTAGGTATTCTTTAACTTGTTCTATTGTAAATGTATTAATTAATGGCGCATTTTTCCAATCATCTCTATCTCCAAATAATTGTCCAACAAAATATCCGTTATCATTTATTGAATTGTAAATTTTTTCCCATAATTTATTAAAATATTGAGGATTACAAAATGGAATACTAAAAAATGCTGTAATTGCATCTGTTTTAGGTAACTTAACATCTTCAAAACTTTGCTCTAGAAACATAATTTTTTCTTTTTGTTTGTTATCTAATCTATCTAATATAAAATTTTTGTTTAATTGCCTGTCTATTGCTAATACATTTATTCCGTTTTGAATCATATATACAGTTTCGTTTCCACTTCCACATCCTAAATCAATTGCATTGTTAACTTTATATTCACTTAAAAAAATTTTAAGTAATTTACATACATCATTATTGTATGTTTTATTTTGATAAATTTCCCAATTTTTCATATATTTCCATCTTTCTTTTTAATTGGATTTTTTAATATTTTTCTTTGTATTTTTATATCGACTGTTGAATGAATTATAACATATAAGTTCAAGAAATTAAATAAAAAAATGTTTTTTGAACTTATATGGCATTTTTCTATGTATGTATAAATTTATTTATATAAATTTTTACATTATCTAATTTCTTCTATATAACAATAAAACACACACTGATATTAATCAATGTGTGTTTTGGATATACGTTTTCTTCTCCTCCGAACTTTCAACCAATTGAAGGAATTTCGAATATCATCAATGAGAAAGTACGTTGAGCAGAATGCTATAAATGCTAGGAAAAAAATTGTTACATTATCATACTTTGTGTTTGTACCTACAAGGTATGCTGTACATGCAGCTGCAATTACCGAGCAAAAAATAGTCATTTTTATTTTTCCTCCTAAGTTTATATGTTTGGAATTTACCGTACAGCACTTATTATATCATATTATTTATAATTTTTCAAATATGAATCCATTTTATCCATAAATTCTTGGTTAGTTTTAGTAGCAACCATTAGAGATATTAATTGTTCAGTAACATCCGCTACTGATGCTGTATTTAATGCTTTTCTTAAAGCATATACAGTTTCCATTTCTTTGCTATCTAATAATAAATCTTCTCTTCTTGTTCCAGATTTATTTATATCTATAGCTGGGAAAATACGTTTTTCTGAAAGTTTTCTATCAAGAACAACTTCCATATTACCTGTTCCTTTAAATTCTTCGAAAATAACTTCATCCATTCTACTTCCTGTTTCAACTAATGATGTTGCTAAAATTGTTAAGCTTCCACCATTTTCTATGTTTCTTGCAGCACCAAAGAATTTCTTAGGCTTATGTAATGCAGCAGGGTCAAAACCTCCAGATAAAGTTCTTCCAGAAGAAGGAATAACTAAGTTGTATGCACGAGCTAATCTTGTAATACTATCTAATAATATTACAACATCTTTTTTCTGTTCTGTAAGTCTTTTAGCTCTTTCTAATACCATTTCCGCTACTTTGACATGATGTTCTGGTAATTCATCAAAAGTAGAATATATTACTTCACCTTTAATAGAACGTATCATGTCTGTTACTTCTTCAGGTCTTTCATCTATTAATAATACTATTAATTCAACTTCTGGATTATTATCAGAAATACTGTTTGCTATTTTCTTTAATAAAGTTGTTTTACCTACTTTTGGTGGAGCAACTATCATACCTCTTTGACCTTTTCCTATAGGTGAAACTAAATCTATTATTCTCATAGCATATTCATTAGGACGTGTTTCTAGACGTAATCTTTCATTTGGATATATAGGTGTTAAGTCGTCAAATTTTATTCTTCTATATGCTTTTTCAGGAGCTTCTCCATTTACTTCCCCTACAAATATAAGTGCAGGGAACTTTTCTCCTTCTTTAGGCATTCTTGCAATACCTTTTATTTTATCTCCTTTATCTAATCTAAATCTTCTTATTTGAACTGGAGAAATGTATACATCTTTAGGACTTGATAAATAATTTTTTCCTCTTAAAAATCCATAACCATCTGGTAATACTTCTAAAATTCCTTCTACTATTTCATCATCTTCATTTGTTAATTTGTAACCACTATTATCTTCTTGTCCGTTTGAAATATTTTTTATTTCATCTTCAACATTTTCATTGTTATCCTCAACTTTAATAGTTTTAACATAGTGATATTTTTCTTGTTTGTTCTGTAAATCTTCTAACATTTCTAATAATTCATCTTTCTTTAGTTTTGAAACATTTTTAATTCCTTTTTCTTTGGCTAATTGACGTAATTCAACTAGTGTACAATTTTCAAAATTCATAATTTTCCCCCTTAATATTTTTTATATTTATAAATTTATTTTATTTTTTGTTTATTTGGAATTTTTTAAGAATTAAATGATTGAAAAAAATTTCATAACAAGAGGCTTATTATTTATATTAATTATAAGACCTCTTATTATTTACTAATATCTATATATACTCGTTCATTTGGTAAATACATTCCTAATTTGTCTCTTGCAATTTCTTCTATAAATTCTGTTGAATTAATATTATCTTTAACTTCTAATAATTCGGTATTGCGTTGTTTTTCTTGTGCTATTAAATTTAAATAGTTTTTTTCTTCTTTTTTATATGCACTTAAAACTTGTTGCCTTGATATGAAAATATATAATATGTATATAGCAATTCCGTATTATTATAATTCGATTAAATCTGAATTTTTTTTTCATAAGTTTCTCCATTTTCAAAATTTTTCTACAATCTATATATCTATTTCTACATTATAACACAAAATCCTTTATTTAGCACTACTTTTTGAAAAATTTTCTAAAAATTTTTGTAAAAGGCTTTATTAAAAAAATAATAATAGATTTTAAACCTCTTAATATTTGGGTATTTATCCATATAAAATGTCTACTTATACTTATAAAATAAATAAATAAACCAAAGAACAAAAAAATAAACATATATATTCTGATTTCACCTGTTGTAAAAGTAAATATTGTAAATAACAATATTATACCAGCCAAAATCCAAAATAATATATCTTGTATATATGTTAGTACATCTGGGGTTTTAAATGATTTTCTTATTATCCTAAAAAAATCAAATATTATTCCTATACATACTCCTGCAATAAAAAATGCTAATAATGTATTAATTTGAGTAACCATGTAATAATCACATCCATATATATTTATTTAAATATTTTCCCTAATAAGGAATTTCCTTTTCTTTCTGTGTCTTTTTCACTATATGCTAAATTACTAATCTCACCTTCTATTACAACTTCTTCGCAATCAATACTTAACTTGTTTATTCTTAAATTTTCGCCTTTAACTGTTAATAATCCTAATTGCGTTTCTAAAATAACAATTTGATCATCAAAACTAAGTACATCATTAACACCAGATATACTTAATTTTTCTCTATTTTCTAAAACCAAATTTTGCATAATTGTTGAATTAATATTATTTTTTCTCTCTTCCATTATCATATGACTAATCTCCTTTTGTTTTTTGTCCTTTTGGGACATATTAATATATATTCACTTGTACTAAAAAATATTCCTTTATTTTTAGGGTATGACATAAAATCACCAAAATATTGTTTAATTAATATTATATAAAGAGAAATTTAAATATTTCTCGAAATATATTTGTAAAAAGAAGGTGCCTTATATATGGACACAATAGTCATGAAATTTGGTGGTAGCTCTGTTGCAGATAATATAAAGTTGAATATTGTTGCTAATAAAATTATAGATTTATATAATAAAAACAATAATGTTGTTGTTGTTGTTTCTGCTCAACGGTAAAACAACAGATAAATTGTTAAAGGAAGCATATGAACTTGCAAAAGTTCCTTCTGATAGAGAACTTGATGTTTTACTTAGCTCTGGTGAACAGGTTTCTATTTCAAAACTGAGTATTTTACTTAATGAAATGGGCTATAAAGCTGTATCTTTAACAGGATGGCAAGCTGGAATTTATACTAATAATACTAATCAAAATGCTACAATTGAAAATATTGATACATCAAGAATATCTAAGGAATTACAAGAAGGAAAAATTGTTATAATTGCAGGTTTCCAAGGGTTTAATGATAATCTTGATATAACAACTTTAGGTAGGGGTGGTTCTGATACAACAGCAGTAGCGGTAGCAGCAGCATTAAAAGCTAAACATTGTTATATTTTTTCTGATGTTGACGGAGTATATACTACAGATCCTAATAAAATTCCTATTGCAAAAAAATTGGAAACTTTATCATATGTTGAAATGTTAGATATTGCAGATGAAGGAGCTAAAGTTCTTCATAATAGGTGTATAGAAATAGGTGAAAAATTTAATATACCTATTATTACAAAGTCTACATTTAATAATAAATCTGGAAGTGTTATAAATGATAAAATAGAAGATAAAGTTGTTAAAAGTATTGTTAAAAATGATGATTTACTTTTAGTTAATTTAAAATATTCTTCATATTCAATTAAATTATTTAATCAAGTATATAATTTTTTAATTAATGAAGGTATTTTACCTATACAATTTATCAATAATAGTATATCTTTTTTTGATGTGAATT
>OIYV01000873.1_pt1 | contig 15502 bp, 14 predicted proteins | sample 1588251 | NCBI WGS metagenome assembly OIYV01 (sample SAMN03283282) | human gut metagenome | biome: human-associated habitat; material: feces | host: Homo sapiens | place: Peru | collected 2012
CCTTTACACAAGGGAGGCATTAAGCGGTTAGTTTATTTTATTGGCGTGGTTCAGGAACTTTATCGACAGTCTGAGAGCAAAACTTCGGCTTTGCTCTTTTTTTATATTTTTAAATTTGTTTGGTATAGGCTTGCCTATACCACTTTTTGTTGCTATAATAGAAGCAGATTTTGAGGTACGGATATGGAAAACGAAGTTCAGGACATTTTAATAGGAACGGTTGAGGACATCTCGTTTTACAATGATACCACAGGCTTTTGCGTTGCCGAGGTGAACACCGGTGAAGAAGGTGTTACGGTTGTCGGCACAGTCGGAGAACTCGCCATAGGCGCTGAGATTGAATGCAGAGGCGTGTGGTCTTTTCACCCGTCTTTCGGCAGGCAATTTAAGGCTGAAACGGCTGTTCAAACTCTCCCTGCGGATGCAGGCGGAATATTGAAGTATCTTTCGTCGGGAATTATTAGGGGAATCGGACCCGCAACGGCAACCAAAATTGTTGAAAAATTTGGCACACAAACCTTTGATGTGCTTGAAAACGACCCGGCTCGACTTGCAACAATCAAAGGAATTTCAAGTGCAAAAGCAAGAGAAATTTGCAAAAACTTTAAATCTCAGTTTGCCGCAAGAGAAACACTTATTGGACTTACAAACCTCGGACTTTCTCAAAACGAAGCCATCAAAACATATAATTTGCTGAAAGGTGAGGCGATGGACTTCATCACGGCAAATCCGTATGCACTCATAGGTGCCGAAACGGGAATAACCTTTGATAAGGCAGAACAAATTGCCGATAATTTGCAGGATAAACCGCCGTTTACCTACCGTGCTCAAGCCGCTGTTTGTTATATTCTTCATCACAATCTCGGCAACGGTCACACCTGTATACCCCGTGATAAAATAATAGAACCGGCAAAGGAATTGCTCTGCTGTGATGATGACGCCGTAGAGATTTCGATTGATAATGCGATTGAGTCTAAAGCTGTTATTCAGCGTAAAGTTTATGACAGAGATTTTTTGTTTTTGCCCGAAATTTATCACGCAGAACGAGGAATTGCCGACCGTATAAAAATCATGGTTGAATATCCGCCGAGCGAAAATGAAATTCATCCTAGCGAGATTTATGCTTTTGAAGAAAGCAGTAAGATAAAATTTGACGAAAAGCAGAGAACGGCTATCGAATATGCCGTATCAAAGGGACTTCTTATACTTACGGGCGGTCCGGGTACGGGTAAAACCACTACGGTTAAAGGCATAATTCAGCTTATGAAAAACCGCAATCTCAAGGTTGCACTTGCCGCTCCGACCGGCAGAGCCGCACAGCGAATGGAAGAACTTACGGGAAGCGAAGCAAAAACTATCCATAGACTTCTTGAAGTGGAGTACAAAGAGGGCGAAAACACCCAAAGCTTTGTTCATGATTTAAAAAATCCGCTTGATTATGATGCGGTGATTATCGATGAACTTTCCATGGTGGATGTTACTCTCTTTGCGGCACTTCTTGACGCTTTGCCGCTTCATTGCCGATTGATTATGGTGGGCGACCAAGATCAGCTTCCGCCTGTCGGTGCCGGCAATGTTCTTCGAGATATGATAGACAGCGGAGTTTTGCCTGTTGTAACGCTTGACAAGGTTTTCCGTCAGGCTATGAAAAGCAAAATTGTTACAAATGCTCACCGAGTTGTAAGGGGCGAAATGCCCGAGTTTGACAATTCGGCAGAAAGCGATTTCTTTTTGCTTAGAGAAAATTCACGATATAATGCACAGAAAAAAATCCTTGACCTTGTAACTCAAAGACTCCCGGCAGGATACGGATTTGACCCTATGGGTGACATTCAGGTGCTTTGTCCGAGCAGAATGGGCGAGGTGGGCACACAAAATATCAATGCGATTTTGCAGGCGAAAATTAATCCTCCGTCAAAGGATAAGCACGAAATCCGCTATAAAGGTTACACTCTTCGTGAGGGCGACCGTGTTATGCAGATTAAGAACAATTACGATGTTCCGTGGTTTAAAATCGGAGAAACGGGAACGGGTGTTTTTAACGGCGATATAGGAATTTTGACAAGAATTGACAAGGCAAATGATATTATCAATGTTCGATACGATGACAAAGAGGCTATGTACAGCGTTGAAAATGTTAAGGAACTTGAGCTTGCGTATGCAATGACGGTGCATAAATCGCAGGGCAGTGAGTTTAACGCCGTGGTTATGCCTGTGCTGTCCGTTCCGCCAAAACTTGCTTACAGAAATTTGTTTTATACCGCACTTACAAGGGCAAAAAAGCTTCTTGTCCTTGTCGGCAACGAGCAGGGCGTAAGGCAGATGGTGCAAAATGACAAAAAGTCACGCCGATTCAGTGCACTCAAATATTTTATTGAGAGCAATGATAATGATGATTTGTTGACTTTTTAGGTATGCTATTGTAAAATATTTAAAAGTATTGAAAAAATAAGTTATATAAATGGTGTAAATTATGTTTGGTTATGACCTTGGAATTGATATGGGCACAAGCAATGTCGTTATAACCGTGCCGGGTAAAGGCGTTGTTATCAACGAACCGAGTTATGTTGCCTATGATACCGAAACAGAGAAAATTTTATATGCAGGCAGAAGAGCTTATCATCTCGAGGGCAGAGAGCCAAACGGAATTACCGTTTTACAGCCGCTGAAAAACGGCGTTATCGGCTCATACAATATGACTGCTCAGATGATAAAATATTTTATCGGCAGAGTTATAAAAAAGAGTATATTCAAACCGAGAGTTGTTGCGTCTATGCCGGCACTTGCAACCGATGTTGAAAAAAGAACGATTATCTCAGTAATTATTTCTGCAGGTGCACGCTCCGTGTGTCTTGTAGAAGAACCGCTTTGTGCCGCTTTCGGCGCAGGGGTTGACCCTCAACAGCCAAACGGTGCATTTGTTATCAATATCGGCGGCGGTACAACGGATATGGCGGTTGTCAGCCAAGGCTCAATGAGTCAATGCGAAACCGTTAAGGTTGCCGGCAACGCTTTTGATGATGAAATCGTAAGGCACTTGAAGGACAATCATTCCGTATTAATCGGTGTACGCACGGCGGAAGAAATCAAAAAGCAAATCGGCGGTGCTGTTCCTCGAGAAACTCAGGTTACTATGAATGTAAACGGCAGAAGTTCCGTTACCGGATTGCCGAGAACCGTTGAGGTTACAAGTGAGGAAATCTATGATTGCCTGAAGCCGCTTCTTGCAGAAATCACTGCGGCGGCACAGATTATGTTTGAACGCACATCTCCTCAGCTTATTGCGGACATTACGGTGTCAAAGGTTATTTTGACAGGCGGTTCGGCACAGCTTTACGGTATGGACGAGCTGTTTAAAAGAGCACTCGGGCTTGATGTTGAGGTTTATCCAATGCCTGATTTGTGCGTGGGCAAGGGCGCAACCGTTGCACTTAACAATATGCACATTCTTGATAATTACGGTTACAGATACAAGACAAAAGAAGAAGTAAGAATAAAATGATTCATTATTATTACGGCTACGGCAAGGGCAAAACCTGTTCAGCCGTCGGTGCGGCAATGCGTGCTTACGGTGCGGGAATGAGTGTGTTGTTTGTTCAGTTTTTTAAGAATGACCAAAGCAGTGAGTTGTCGGCTTTGCCGTTTGAGGTTTATCCGTCGCCCCATAATTTGGGATTTAATCCGGGTGATGAATATAAGGTGTGGGTTGACGGTGCACTTAATTATATAAAAAATTCATCTGCCGATGTCGTGGTGCTTGATGAATTTTCGGATTTGATACCAAAGTTTTTGACGGTTGACGGTATGAAAAAAGTGCTTTCATCGGACAGAGAATATATCATAACCGGGCATAACAAGGTGAGCGAATTATATGACCTTGCCGATTACGCAACATTTTTTCAAAAAGAAAAGCACCCTTATGATAAGGGCGTTGCCGCACGGCGAGGCATAGAATATTAGAGAGGATTATATATGGACAGATTCAGCAAATTTCATCCGATATTTCATTTTCTGTATTTTATCGGGATGTTTGTGTTGGTTGTGTCGGTGTATAATCCTTTTTTTGTTTTGCCGTCCCTTGTAGGTGCTCTGCTTTACGAGGTAAAAATCAGAGGTAAGGAAGCTTTGTCATCACTCAAGTTTTCCGTGGTGATGATATTGGTTATCGGGCTTTTTAATATGCTTTTTGCACATTACGGCTTAACCGTGCTTTTTACAATCGGTGATACCGAATTTACGCTTGAAGCATTGTTTTACGGTATAAATCAAGGCTTTGTCGTGGCGGCTATGGTGCTGTGGTTTGGTATTTTCGGCAGAGTTGTTGACAGCGAAAAAGTTATATATGCTTTTCGCTTTGCACCAAAAATTGCATTGCTTTTTTCCATGGTGCTCGGCTTTATCCCGAGATTTACAAAAAAACTTGCCGATATAGAAACTGCCGCTCTTGCTCTTGACGGAGGCAAAAAGCCTAAAAATAAGCTGAAAGCGGCACTGAATAATTTGTCTGCACTTGTGACTTACAGCCTTGAAAGCAGTATAATTACTGCCGATTCTATGACAGCGAGGGGATACAATCCCAAAGCGGTCAGGTATTCGAGATATAAGTTTAGGTTTGCCGACGGTGTGCTTATTGCTTTGTCGGCAGTTTGCCTTTTTTATGTGATTTTTGCAAAAGCAAGCGACAGGATAACCTTTGTTATTGACCCGAGGATATATTCAAAAACCTTTGATGTTTCGGCATTTTTGTTGTTTTTGCTGTTGTCGTTTTTGCCGCTTATAATAGATTTGACGGAGGAGTTTTTATGGAAAATATCATATGTGAAAAATTGAATTTTTCTTACCCCACATCAACTCATTCCGTGCTTAATGATGTTGATTTTACAGTTTCGGGCGGCGAATTTTGCCTTGTTATCGGTCGTTCGGGTGCAGGTAAATCCACTCTTTTGAAGTTGATGAAAAAAGAAATTGCCCCCCACGGTACACTTACGGGAAGCATAATAATCAACGGCAATGTCGGTTATGTTGCACAAAATGTTGAAGAAAATATTGTCACCGATAAGGTGAGGAGCGAACTTTCGTTTGGGCTTACAAATATGGGCTTGAGCAGGGAAACTATCGAACTTTCGGTTGCCGAAACGGCGAGCTACTTCAATCTTTCGGACAAGCTCGATAATGATATTTCAACCCTTTCGGGCGGTGAAAAACAGCTGTTGAACCTTGCTTCGGTAATGATAACAAAACCCGAAATTTTAGTGCTTGATGAGCCGACTTGCCAACTTGACCCCGTGTCGGCACAAAGATTTGTTGCCGTGGTTAAAAGGCTCAACCGTGACTTCGGTACCACCGTCGTTATTTCCGAACACTTAACCGAGGAACTTTTGCCGTATGCCGACAGCGTGATGATTATCGAAAACGGCGAGGTTATACTGAAAGATACACCTCAAAATGCGGTTTCGTTTTTGAAGCAAAACCACAATTCTCTTTTGGGTGAAATTCCTCTTTTTATGCGACTTTTTGACGATGCAAACAGCGTGTCGCAATGTCGTGAGGCTTTGAAAAACAAGGATTTGCCTTTGCTTCGTACGGAGTCTGAAGATGTTAAAACCGCTTTGCGACTCAAGAATATTTCTTTTGCTTATATAAAAAATCGCGATGTGCTCAAAAGTCTTGATTTGCGAATTTACAAGGGAAAAATCAATGTGCTTTTGGGTGCCAATTCCAGCGGTAAAACCACTGCGCTCAAGGTTGCGGCAGGAGTTTTAAAGGCACATCACGGCAAGGTTAAAACCGACGGTAAGGTGTCTATGCTGTGCCAAAATCCGTTTGATTTGTTTACAAAAGAGCGTTGCGATGATGAAGTTGAATTCGGAAAAGCAACCGATTTTTTGCAGATTGACGATATAAGAAAGCAACATCCGTATGATATTTCCGGAGGTCAGGCACAAAGACTCGCACTTGCAAAGGTGCTTGAAAAAAACGCCGATATTGTCCTCCTTGACGAGCCTACAAAGGCACTTGATTACGAACTTAAAGTTCGACTTGCCGATATTTTGTACCGCCTTTGCGATGAGGGAAAAACCGTTGTTATTGCCACTCACGATATAGATTTTGCCGGTGAATACGGGGACTATATCTCGTTTTTGTCAAACGGCGAAATTGTTACAACTATGCCGAGAAGAGAGTTTTTCACTTCTCTCAATTTTTACACAACATGCACGGCAAAAATAACAAACGGCATTGCAACAGGCTATGTGGGCGAAAAAGATTTGAACGACGGAGGCATATTATGAAAAAAGTCGTATTGCCTCTTGTGATTATTATAAGTCTTGCATTTATTTTGCTTTGGCAATTTTTGTTTGCCGACAGCGTGAATTATTACATTGTGTCGGTTGTAATATTGATAATTTCAATGTTGCCGTTTTTTGCGTCATACGAAAAGAAAAAAGTCACCGCAAGAGATATAACTCTCACGGCAACTTTGATTGCCCTTGCCGTTGTCAGCCGTGCGGCATTTTATCTTATTCCGCAGGTGAAACCGATTGCGGCTGTTGTTATAGTTTCAGCCGTTTGTCTCGGAGCACACAGGGGATATATTGTGGGTGCTTTTTCCGCCTTTGTGTCAAATTTTATTTTCGGTCAGGGAATGTGGACCCCGTTCCAAATGGTGGCACTCGGCACGGTTGGTTTGTTAGCGGGTTTGATATTTCAAAAGCTCAAAGTTAACAGATACACTTTGGCGGTCGTAGGCTTTGTGCTTGCAACGGTTGTTTACGGCGTAATTGTTGATATGTCAACGATTTTGTCGGCATACGGCAATAGGGTGACTCTTGCCGGTGCGTTGTCAATTTATGCAAGCGGTGCTGTGTTCAGCCTTGTTTTCGGTGCGGCAACGGCGGTGTTCCTTTTTCTTTTCGGTATGCCGTTCATCACCAAAATTGACAGAATTAACAAAAAATACGGTCTGAATTAAAATGAGCCTGAACAAAAATTGTTCAAGCTCGTTTTTTTACTTTCTCACTTCATCGTATTTTTCGTCGGGGTCAAAATCTATTTTTTTGCCCTTGAAGTAAACTTCCTTGTCACGCTCATCAATTTTTCGCATAACTTTGCACGGATTGCCGACTGCAACAACATTTGTCGGAATATCGTTTACAACAATCGAGCCTGCTCCGATAACCGTATTGTCGCCGATTGTAACGCCCGGGCAGATTACCGAGCCCGCACCTATCCAAACATTTTTGCCGATATGTACATCTGCATTATATTGGAGCATTTGCTCACGAAGCGGCGGATAAATCGGATGACCGGCCGTTGCAATTGTAACATTAGGTGCAATCATAACATAGTCGCCGATGTAGATGTTGCCGTCGTCAACAAAGGTTGTGCAGAAGTTGGCAAAAACAAATTTGCCCAGATGTACATTGTGACCGCCCCAGTTTGCATAAAACGGCGGCTGAATGTATGTGCCCTCGCCTACCTCGGCAAACATAATTTTGAGCAATTCTTCCATTCGCTTTTCGTGACCTAAGCTGAGCGTGTTGTATTCCTGCATATGCTGAACATATTGCGTTTGCGTGCCCATAATTTCTTCTTTTGAGCAGTCGTAAAGCAGACCTGCATTCATTCTTTCGGTTTCCGTCATTATTTGTTCTCCCTTGCTGTTGTGGTTATCAGTTCCAATTTTGTGTATGAATTTCCGTCTTTTCTCAGCACTTCGTCACCGTCAAACGAAATGTAATATTCGCCCTTTGTGTCAAAGGTGTATGTTGCCTGACCGTCATCGCTTTTGTGCTCTTTTTTAATTGCGGCGATAACCTGAATGTAACTTTTGCCGTTTATTTCTTCGCCGTCGGATGCCACCATAAATGAACATTTTGCCCTGTCATCTTCTGTCAATCCGAGTTGTTTGCTTGAATAACTTTCAATATAGTTGATTGCGTCTGCGTCTTTGATTTTTGCTTTTTCCGTTGCCACGGCTGATGCCGTTTTTGTCGTGCTTTTCTGTTTTGAGCAAGATGCAAATGCAACCGAGCAGATAATTATAAATGCACATAATATGATTGATATTGCTTTTTTATTCATATAGGTACCTCAATTTGTCTGTTTGGCTCTCGCCGAAAATCTGTATTTCATTGTCAAAAAGGAGTTGTGCCGTTATGCCGTTGCCGTCAATTTTGTTGCCCGAAAATGTGCCGTCGTATATTTTTCCGAAACCGCAAGACGGCGAATTTTCTTTGAGTACGGCACACGGTGCGTTTGCTTCTTTTGCGATGTAAAGTGTTTGCTCGGCACCGGATATAAACGCTTCTGTTAAATTTTCACCGTTTTTTGAATAAACTCTGCCGTCCTTGATTTCACTCGGTACTCTCGGAATGGGCAAACCGCCAAAACATTCCGGGCAGACGGGAATAATCTCAAATTTGTCCGACAAAGCAATAACTTTTTCGTTTTTGTTGTTGCCGCCGCTGTACTTGCAGTTTTCACCGAGCAGGCAGGCGGACACGAGAATTTTTGTTTTCACAATTTCACCAACTTTTATTTGATGACATAATTATAACATAAATGTTTGACTTTTGCCATATCTCTATGTTATTTTATGTTTATAGGATAGGTTAAAATTTTTGCGGTTAAAAGGGGTAAATATTATGGACGCAAAAACTTATGTTCCTAAAAAGGAATGGCTTGCCTACTGCGTAGGTGCACTCGGTCAAGGTATGGTGTATGCTATTATGAGTTCGTACATCTCTGATTTTTATCTTAATGTATTAAAGGTTACGCCGATTTTCGTGCTTCTTTTGATGCTTTTTGCCAGAATTTGGGATGCGATCAACGACCCGATTATGGGTTATATTGTTGACCATACACATCTTAAAAAGGGCAAAATGAGGCCGTATCTTCTTTACACGCCTGTTCCGGTGGCGATTCTCACAATGCTTCTTTTTTATGCACCGAATTTGGCAGACAGTCAAAAAATGATTTATGCCGCAATTACTTATGTTGCGTGGGGTATGATTTATACCAGCAGTGATGTTCCGTTTTGGAGCCTGCCTAACGCCCTCACGCCTAATGCGGATGAGCGTGGCTCAATTATCTCAAAGGCAAGAACTTTCAACGGCGTCGGCTCTGCCGTGCCTATGGCTCTGTTTATGATTTTGGGCTTTGTGCTTCCTAAGTTTAATCTTTCGGGCACGGAACTTGAAAAAACAAAGTATGTCGTTATGGCACTTGTTTGCTCGATTATCGGCAATGTTTTGTTTGTAAGAGTGTATTTTAAAACAAAAGAGCGTGTAAACATTCCTATTCCGCCGAAAAAAGACAAGTCACAGCCTAATTCGTTAAAACTTATTTTCACCTGTAAACCGCTTATGCTCACTGCCGCTATGGGTATTTTGTCTGCCGCAAGATATATGTTTCAGGCAGGTGCGGTGCATGTTGCAAGATATTCGTTTTATATCGGCAAAGATTTAACGGGCCTTACAGGCGCCGAACTTGAAAGCGCACTTCAGGCTAATATTTCAAAGGTGTCAACCGTTATGGCGGCGGCTTCGGCAATCGGTATGTTCGGTGCCATGATAGCCGTAACTCCGCTTATCAAAAAATTCAGCTACAAGCAAATTGTCATCGTGTCGGCACTTTTGGGTGCGGCATCCTCGCTTGCCATGTGGTTCATAGGCTATGAGCATTTCTGGGCGTGTGTTCCGCTTCTTGTCATCAGTGCAATTCCTTGCGGAACAATCAATGTTTGTGCGTTTGCAATGGTGGGCGACTGTCTTGATTATATGGAACTCAAAACAGGTGTTCGTCTTACGGGTATGGGTTCTGCAATTCAAAGCTTTGTTACAAAGTTCGGCAATGCCATTGCAACTTCGTTTATTATTCTTATGTATATCATTGCCGACCTTGATGTTTCAAGCATTTCCGCTTCAATCACGGCAAATCCTCTTGAAATGACACACGGCGTACGCAACGGTATTTTCAGCATTATTTCGATTATCCCGGCGATTTCGCTTTTGGTTTGTATTATTCCTATGTTCTTCTACAACATCACGGGTGAGTATCGTGATAATATGGAAAAAGAGCTTGCCGAGCAAAGAAAACGCAGAGGCATTGAAATTGATTAATTTATTTGGATAAAATTAACATTTACTATTGCAATTTTTCAAAAGTTTTTGTAAAATATATTTGATAATATTTTAAGGAGGAAAGAAAATGCTCTGGACTTTAAAGAAAATTTGGTACAGAATTTACCAAAATGTATTTAAGGTTGCTATGTGCTTTATGGATTGGTCCGAGCCGGAGCTTCTTGAAGGTGCGGGTTCTGTTCTCAGATTGCCTGAATTCATCAAGAACAAGGGACTCAGCAAGGTTCTTGTTGTAACCGATAAGGGTCTTATGGGACTTCATCTTCTTGACCCGCTTTTTGCAAAACTTGAAGAAGTCGGCGTTGATTATGTCGTTTATGACGGCGTTCAGCCAAACCCTACAATCCCTAACATTGAGGACTGCAAGGATATGTATATCCAAAACGGTTGCCAAGGCATTATCGCATTCGGCGGCGGTTCATCAATGGACTGTGCAAAGGCTGCCGGCGCAAGAGTTGTAAAGCCTAATCAATCTGTCAGAGATATGCGCGGCCAGCTTAAAGTACATAAAAAGCTTCCACCATTTTTCGCAGTACCTACCACAGCAGGTACAGGCTCAGAAACAACAGTTGCTGCTGTTGTAACCGATCCCGAAACTCATGAGAAAAATGCCATCAACGATACTTGTCTTCGTCCTAAGTATGCTGTGCTTGACCCGGAACTTACCGTAGGTCTGCCACCACACATCACTTCGACAACAGGTATGGATGCAATGACTCATGCTGTTGAGGCATATATCGGCCACAGCAACACAAAGGACACTATCAGAGAGGCAGAGGTTGCTACAAAGCTTATTCATGAAAATCTTGAAAAAGCTTACAACGACGGTAAGAATCTTGAAGCAAGACAAAATATGCTCAAGGGCTCTTATTATGCAGGTCGTGCATTCACTCACGCTTATGTAGGTTATGTTCACGCTATTGCACACAACCTCGGCGGTTTGTACGGCACACCTCACGGTTTGGCAAACGCTGTTATCTTGCCTTATGTTCTTGATTATTATGCAGATTCTGCATATCCTCAGCTTGCAAAGCTTGCCGATATTATCGGAATTACAACTCCGTCTATGTCGGTTGAGGAAAAGGGCAAGGCATTTATTGCCGAAATCCGCAGAATGAATGCTGCCATGAACATCCCTGAAAAGTTCGATATGATTAAGGAGGAGGATATGCCTACTCTCGTTAAGCGTGCGCTTAAGGAAGGTAATCCGCTTTATCCTGTTCCGAAGATTATGGACGCAAAGGATTGCGAGGCTGTTATTCGTAGCTTTATGGCATAATCGCTTTAAATAAAATCAATAAGCCGTGGTTAATTCCGCGGCTTGTTTTTTTAGGAGATAATGATGACTCAAAAAGATTATTTGCTTCAAATTGATTCTGTTATTGCAAACGGAAAATTTAAGGATAATAATGCTTCTCTCTGTACTCACACACCGCCCGAATGGTACAAAAATGCAAAGTTCGGTATCTTTATTCATTGGGGTGTTTACAGCGTTCCGGGATATTCAAACGAATGGTACAGCAGGGAAATGTATGACAAAACCAAGCCGTCATACCGCCACCATATCAAAACATACGGCAATCAAAAGGATTTCGGATATAAGAATTTTATTCCGATGTTTAAGGGCGAAAACTTTTCTGCCGACGAATGGGTGAGATTGTTTAAAGAAAGCGGAGCAAAATATGTTATGCCCGTTGCGGAACATCATGACGGCTTTGCTATGTACGGCACCGAGTTCAACAGATGGAACGCTGTTGATATGGGTCCAAAACGAAATGTCATTGCCGAGATTAAATCGTCTTGCGAACAGCAGGGTTTGGCTTTCTGTGCTTCAAATCACAGGGCAGAGCATTTCTTTTTTATGAATATGGGCAGAACGATTGACAGCGATGTAAACGATGAAAATTATGCCGATTTTTACGGTCCGGCTTATTATTGTGATGAACTCGGTGTGTTAAAAATGGGTCAAACCACAAATGATGTAAGGGGTACTGCACCTACCGAGGAATTTTTGCAGGATTGGTTGGTGCGAAACTGTGAATTTGTGGATAAATATCAACCGTCGGTTGTATATTTTGATTGGTGGATTCATAACAAGGCATTTAAGCCGTACCTCAAAAAATTTGCCGCTTATTATTACAATCGTGCTTTGGAGTGGGGCAAAGATGTTTCAATAAATTACAAGTGCAACGCATTTGCACCGGGAATTGCAACTCGAGATGTTGAGCGTGGAGCACTCACCGATATTTCTCCGGAGCATTGGCAAACCTGCACGGCAATCGGCAAAAATTCGTGGGGCTATACAAAAACAAATAACTTCAAAACGCCGTATCATATTGTTACCGACCTTATAGATATTGTCAGCAAAAACGGCAATATGCTTCTTAATGTCGGTCCTAAGCCCGACGGAACGATTACAAAGGAAGAAACTCAAATTCTCCGTTCAATCGGCAAATGGTTGCAGAAAAACGGTGACGGAATTTATGACACAACTGCTTGGAAAACATTTGGCGAGGGCAAGGTTAATGCCAAGGACGGATTTTTCCAAGACAATAAAACAAAGCCGTATAAAAGCAGAGATTTTCGCTTTACATACAAAAACGGCTGTGTTTATGCTTTTTGGATGAAACCCAAAGCGTTAAAGCCTGTTAGAATAAAAACATTCAAAAAGGTTAACCAAGACTTGATTGTTAAGCGTGTTACGCAACTTGATTCGGACGAAGGACTTTCTTTTGTCAGAGGCAAAAAGTATATGGAATTTATGCCAAACGGCAATGCAGATTATTCAATGCCGCTTTGTTTTAAAATAGAATTGGAGTAAATCAAAGTCAAATTCATATTTGACTCAGCGTGTCGAAAAAGTATTTTCGACACGCTGTAGGCTGTTGAGAAAGGTTCTGAATTTCGTTTTCTTGCGAACTTTGCTGTACGATTGTACCGCTTGTGAGCAAAAAACGAAAAACGCCAAAAATGCTGTAAGTTTGATACTTACAGCATTTTTAAAACCCTACCGTCAACACTTCGTGTTGCCACCTCCCCTTATAAATAAGAGGAGGCAAATCGGTTGAATATATTTGGCGTGGTTCAGGGGCTTTATCGACAGTCTGATTTTATCTTTTGAATATCAATGTTGATACAAATATGTTTTTGTCGTTTTCATAATGCCATTCGTATTCGGCATTGTTTTTTCGTGCGTATTTTTCTATCAGCCTCATTCCATAACCGTGGGAGGTTTTGTCTTTTTTGCTTGTGGCGATTTTGCCGTTTGCGGATTGCGGCTCGGTGTCGCAGGAGTTTGTGACCGTCAGCACATCAAAATTATTCACTCGTCGCAGAGAAAGTGAAATTTGTTTTGCGTTGCTTTTTGACGCAGCTTGAACGGCATTGTCAAGCAAATTGCAAATAACGATTGACAAATCACTGTCGTCGATATAGTTTAGATTTGCTGTTTTGACCTCGGCATTGAATTCAACTGCGTTGGCAGAACATTCGACTTTATACTTGCTCAAAAGCAAATCAAGCATTTTGTTATTTGTCAATTTGATAATCTGATATTTTTGTATATCATTTGCAATGCTTGAAATATAGTCGTGTATCTCATTCGCATCATCCATCGAAGCAATGGCAGCGTAGTGATTTTTTACATCGTGAACAATCATATGCATTTCGTTGTTTTGGCTCTCCAGCACTTGCATATACGAATCGTTCAGTTCTACAAATTGCTGTTCTTTTTCAAATTCCTTTAGCTTTTTGTCCTGCTCGTTAAGTAAATCATAATAGATAAAAATAACAATACACATTACGGTGATCATTACCGAAACAAATATGTATTTATTTAGGTCGGATTTTGCAAAATCATATTTGTCTGTCAAGACACAAATTTCAGAATTATAGTACAATGAGATTATAGGATAAATAAACAACGGCAAAAGCTTTTTGTTTTCGTTAAATTCTCTATGCTTCAACAAAAGTGTAAACAATTGAATTAAAATGAAATTTAGCATTTTTGAACCCAGCGAAATCAAAAGAATCTGTGTATCGGATAATAAATCAAATTGGGTTATTGTCGTGTATTTAGGGAACATAAAGGGAACAAAAACAGCTTCTGATACATAATTGATTATACATAAATAAGCAGTATAGATTATTTGCTTCAACACTTTTTCTTTATATCCGATAAATATTGTGAAAAAGTAGATTAAAAAAGTAATTATATTGTTTAACAAAATATTTTCAAAAGCAAAATATAAAGCAAAAGCGAGGACATACAAAGGAAAAGTGAAAAGCAGAATATTTGTATATTTAAACTTCTTTTCCATCATTCTGTTGCAGAATGAAATGACAATTAAAAATTCAAAAATATAGGTTAGTCCGATACTTAAATAATTCATTACTTGCCCTCCATAAATCTAATAAAAGCAGTATGAAATTCCGTTTGCTTACTGCGTGAAACAGGTATTTTGTATTTATCATCAAGCACAATACCTGTTCGCTCATAAGCCGTAATATAATTCAAGTTGACAATATAGCTTTTGTGCGGCTGGGCAAAAACCGAGCTTACAAGTCGCTCTTTGAAATAATCAAGCGTGTGTGTTGTGCAGTATTCTTTTTCGTCTGTTACGATTTTTGTTTTTCTGTGTTCTATTTCAACGTAAATGATGTCTTCTGCTGAAATTCGCACCTGTGTTTTGTTATCTCGGATATAAAAGCTGATTGAACTGTTGTCTATTCTTTCAAGTGCGTTGTCGATTCCGTTGAAAAAACGAGCCTTGTCAATCGGCTTTTCAAAAAAGCGAGTGGCATTCAAATTAAGCGCAGAATCAAGATACTGACTGTGCGCCGTAAGATAAATAAGCACAATTTGCTTGTTTTGTTTACGCAATGCTTCGCCAAGTTTGATGCCGTCCATATTTGGCATTTCCACATCAAGGATAGCGATATTGAATCTTTCGTCACTTTCAAGCACGGCTTGTCCGTCGTTGAAGGTCAAAATATCAAGAGAAAGATTTTTGCTCAAAGCATACTCGTCAAGCAAATTCTTAACCTCATCAACTATATTCAAATTATCATCACAAATAGCAATTTTCATCTCTGCACCACCAAAAACACAGCGTTACTAACACAATTATAATATCACAAAAGGTTACAATATCCAAGCAAAATAATTATAATGCATTTGACTGCAACAAAAAAGGCAAAAGCAAGCCTTAATCCGCAGAAAAAATGAGGGCAATTATTCGTTTAGGCTCGATATAGCTACGATATATCAACACCCATCAAGGATATGCCAACGAGCAAAAACCACAACATATAGTGTCTTTGAACAAAAAAATACAGATTAATCAATTGATTAATCTGTA
>OIYV01000874.1_pt1 | contig 15502 bp, 6 predicted proteins | sample 1588251 | NCBI WGS metagenome assembly OIYV01 (sample SAMN03283282) | human gut metagenome | biome: human-associated habitat; material: feces | host: Homo sapiens | place: Peru | collected 2012
AATAATTTTGCCCGTGAACATTACTCATTTTCTTGTAAAAGATTTTCTATTTTTCGTTCCAATCAAACGTCATTAAATAAAATTTAAGTATTATAGTTGGAGCCAGAGCATCAACATCATAGTTATTTCTCACTGAACTGTAACCTAATTGTATATTTGAGGCTTAAAGATTGCTTGCATTTTTACCTAAGATATTGTATAATAATATGCCAAGTGAGGGAAATAAAATGCAATTAAACAAGGAAGAATATAAAAATTTTAAACAAATTGTTAATATTTTTTACAATGAAGAAATAGAAGGAATTAATGAAGAAAAAGAAAAAATAAAAAAAGAAGGAACAATAAAAATTGAGCCTAGGATTTTTTATGACAAATTTTCTGGTGACATGAAAATCGAATTCAAAATTGGAAATAAAAAAATGTATAAAATAAAAAATTTATCAGAATTTTATACAAGAATGCTTAATAAAGAATTTTATCGTTATGGTGAAAAGTTGCAATTTATCCACACAGAAGAAGCATTTGAAAATAATAGTAGACAATTGTTAGAGTTTGTTATGAAATATGCAGAAGTTATAAAATATGCGAATTCTAATTCAAATAGTAATTATAAATACTATGGAAAAGCACTAAGTGAAACAAGTATTATAGTAGGTAATAGTGCTATTGATGATTTATTTGATGTATTAAAAGGAAGAAAAATTATATTTCAAAAAGATTGTAATACTGAAGAAATAGAATTTACAGAAGAACAACCAGAAATAGAATTTGAATTAAAGAAAACAGAAAATAAAGATTATATAATAGTACCTAATATAGAAATTTATAAAGTAAATATTATTAAGGGAAAAGAATACAAATATATTTTAGATGATCAAAAATTATATAGATGCACAAAAGAGTTTGAAAATTCTAATTTAAAGTTATTAGAACTTTTTAGAAAAAATTATATAAATGAGGTAAAATTAGGAGAAAAAGAATTAACACAATTATTTTCTATTATTATACCAAGAGTAAAGAATGCCATAAATTTAAAAAATATGACAGAAGATAGTATAAAAAAATACATGCCAAAAGAATTGATAGTTAAAGTGTTTTTAGATTTCGACTCAAATGATTATTTAATTGCAGATGTAAGGTTTGATTATGAAGGTAATGAATTTAACCCATTAGAAGAAAATAAAAAAATTAAATTTCCAAGAAATATGTTAGAAGAAACTAATGCTTTAAATATTTTTAGAAAGACTGGATTTATGTTAGAAACTAAAAATTTGAGATTTATTTTACCAGATAATGATAAAATATATGAGTTTTTAACAGAAGATATAAACTATTATATGCAACATTTTGAAGTTTTAGCAACAGATAATTTTAAAAGAAAACAGATTAAGGAAACAAAAATTGGAGGAATAGGAGTAAAAGTCGAAAATAATTTATTATCAATTGATTTCAAAAATTTAGATATTGATATAGAAGAATTAGAAGAAATCATGTCTAAATACTCTTTAAAGAAAAAATATCATAGATTAAAAGATGGTAGTTTTATTGACTTAGAAAATAATAAAGAAGCAAAATTTTTAGAAAAATTAGTAACAGGTATGGATATTTCTTATAAAGATTTGGAAAAAGAAGAATTAAAATTACCTGTTTATAGAATTTCATATTTTAATCAACTATTAAAAGAAATAAAAGGAACTGAAATAACTAAAAATGATGAATATAAAAATATTATAAATCAATTAGATAAAGAGCAATTAGAAGAAAAAATTAAAGTACCAGAAAATTTAAATTCAGTTTTAAGATATTATCAAAAAACAGGTTTTAAGTGGTTAAAGATACTAGATAGATATCACTTTGGTGGAATATTGGCAGATGATATGGGATTACGGAAAAACTATTCAAATGTTATCAGTAATAGTTGATTATGTTCAAAATTGTAAAGATGATAAAAAGGAAAACAATAGAGCAAGTATTGTAATTTCACCAAGTTCGTTAACATTAAATTGGCAGAATGAAGCAACTAAATTTGCTAATGGGTTAAAAACAATAGTTATAAGAGGGACGCTAGAAGAGAGAAAACATCAAATTGAGCAAATAGATAAGTTTGATTTAGTTATTACTTCATATGATTTATTAAAGAGAGATATTGAACTATATCAAGAAAAAAATTATAAATTTAGATTTATAATAGCAGATGAAGCTCAATATTTAAAAAATAGTAATACTCAAAATGCAAAAGCAATAAAAAAAATAAAAGGAGATACAAAATATGCTTTAACTGGAACTCCAATTGAAAATTCTTTAGCAGAATTATGGTCGATTTTTGACTTTATTATGCCAGGATATTTGTTTACATATCGAAAATTTAAAAATATGTATGAAACTCCAATTGTAAGGGAATCTAATGAATTAGTTGTTGGAAAGCTAAAAATGCTAATAGAACCATTTATTTTAAGAAGAAGTAAAAAAGAAGTGTTAACAGAGCTTCCAGATAAGACAGTAACGGTTTTAAATAATGAAATGGGAGAAGAACAAAGAAAAATATATATAAATTATTTATTACAAGCAAAACAGGATATATCAGAAAAAATTAAATACAGTGGCTATGAGAAAAACAAAATGCAAATATTGGCAGCGCTAACAAGATTAAGGCAGATTTGTTGTCATCCAAGTTTGTTTATAAATGGATATAATGAGGGAAGTAGCAAATTGGAACAATGTATGGAAATTATTCAAGAGGGTACAAATGCAGGACATAAAATACTACTTTTTTCGGGATATACATCAATGTTTGATTTCATAGAAAAAGAATTAAAAAAAAGAAACATAAGATATTTTAAATTAACAGGTGCTACAAAAGTAGAAGATAGGATAAAATTGGTTGATGAATTTAATAATAATTCTGATATTAAGGTGTTTTTGATTTCTTTAAAAGCAGGTGGAACAGGTCTTAATTTAACTGGAGCAGATATGGTTATTCATTATGATCCATGGTGGAATATATCAACAGAAAATCAGGCTACTGATAGGGCTTATAGAATAGGTCAAAAAAATAATGTTCAAGTGTATAAATTAATTACTAAGAATTCAATTGAAGAAAAAATATATGAATTACAAGAGAAAAAGGAAGAGTTAGCTAATAATATGCTGGATACAAAAACTACATTTGTTAATAAATTATCTCAAGAGGAAATAATGAAACTATTTGAATAATATATAAATTTAGATGTTATATAGAAAAAATTAATATTCTAAAAGAACTGACAAAATAGATGTGTGTAAAAACATTTATTTTGCTGGTTCTTTTATTTTATAGGAAAGTCCTACTATTTTGTTACATTAATAAACTCTAGGGAAAAAGCAAAAGAAAGATAAAAAATGAAATAATGTAATATAAATATCAAGAAAATTTAATATAAAAGAAAAAAGCACTAGAATTCAAAAATCCCTAAGAAAAACGAATAAAGTACATAAAAACATATTTATTGACAATAAACGTATATAAAATATAATGAAAGTATAAGTGAAAAATTGAGGAAAGGAGAGTAGCGGATTGAAAGTATTAAATAAAAGAACATCAAGAACAAAAATATTAAAAATATTAATTATAACAATAGTATTTTTTATATCTTTAATTATAAAAACTAACATAGTTCAAGCTACTACTCTTAATCCGAGCAACGGTCAAAATATAGAAATGAGAGCAGTTGAGGTCAAAAAAACAAACAATGGTGATAAACAATTAATATTTGAATTATGGGCAAATGACATAGACTTCAAGGGCTTTGATGTAAGGTTTGCATATGACGGTTCAAAATATGCACTATCTAAATTAACAACAAATGTTGAAACAGATGACGAAAATGAATATTTTGCTTTTGAGAACGAGTTTATCGAAAAACTAGATATAATTGCAATTCCATACACATCAGGAGAAGCAACAGGAATAAAAATGATAATATCATTTAATCCACCAGTAGAAGATAGCGAAAATATAAAAGATGAAACATTAATAAGTTCAGGAAAGAGTGTGTTACTAGGAAAAATGAGTTTTAAAATGAAAACAGACAATTTAGATATAACTAATTTTAAATTAATAGAAGACCAAACAACAAGTCCAACAACAGGTATAAAAATAAATACAAATATACAAGATTGTTACGAGGATCCAAGTACATTTGTTTTTACAAATAAAACAGCTTCGAACAATGCAACACTGAACAATTTAATATTAAGTACAGGAACAGACGATTCTACATATAAAGAATATGATTTAACGCCAACATTCAATAAGCAAAATAAAGAATATTCGCTAGAATTAAATGAATATATAAATGAAATGAATATAGAAGCAGAAATGGCTGATGAAAAAAGTACAATGAAAATAAAAGTACCAATAAAAGACGAAGATGGTCAAACAATAATTTATAAAGAAAAAGACTTATTAAATAAAACAAAAATGCCTGTAACATTAAATAAATTAGGAGAACCAGACACTTTAATAGAAGTAATAGTTACTGCAGAAGATGGAAAAACACAAGAAACATATAAAATAAGTATACATCGACCATATGGAACCATAAAAGGCAACATAAAATATGACACTATAGAAGAAAACGAAAATCCAGATATAGACAAAACAACAGATTTAAATATATATAAAACCGGAAAATTTAACTGGGATGAACTAAAAGATATATTTGGAGAGATATATGAAAATCCAAAAACATATGATGATTTAGACCAAATAGAAAAAGATCAATATGAACAAAGTAACACAGACGGGAGCTACGAAATATATGTAATTCCAGGAACATATGATTTGCAAATAGATAAAAAAGGATTTCTAGATTGCATAATAAAGAACATAGAGGTTACAGAAAATGGGGTTATAAATTTAGAAAACAAAGTGCTTGTAGCAGGAGATATAAACAGAGACCGGAGTAATCGGACTAGAAGATATTCAAGAGCTGGTGGATCATATGGACTTAAGTGAAGGCGAAGAAGGATATGATTCTAAATATGACATCGTACAATATGGCTCAATAGGACTAGAATCACTACAATATGCTGTAACAAATACAGACCAAACAATAACAATAATAGATTATAAAGAGTAAATGGGGAGAAAAAATGGAAAATTTGGAAAAAACAAAAATTACAAAAATACTATCCACTATTTTAATTGTAATACTTTTAATCAATGTATTTTCACCATGTTTAAGTTTTGCAGCTTACAAGCAAGATGGACAAGATAAATACAATGTACTAAGAGTATCAGATATTACAAAAAGTTCTAGTGGAAACTATGTCTTTTATGTAGAATATGCAGCAATTGCAGATACATATATAGGATCATTTGATATTTCCTTAAGTTATGATACTAGCAAGTTTGCAACAGCAAAGAAAGATACAGGAGCAGCAAACACATCAGTAGCAAGAGTAACATATACAAATTCAGATTGCTTTACATTCCAAACAAAAACCGTAAGTAACGGAGGTATAAGAATGTTAGGTACAACTACAGATTGGTGGCGTGCTACAGATGATGGAGATTCAAGTGCTAGTTTTGGCTCAGAGCTAAGTATATTCAAAGTATATTTCTACATATTAGACCCATCACAATGGAAGCTAGATGGAAGCAAAGAAATAACATCAGATATGATTTCACTAAAGCCAACAGCATCTTCACAAACAGGATATAAACAAAGAATCGCACAAGATGTAGATGGAACGAGTCCAACATATATAACAAATACAAAATATTTAGCAACAGAAGGGTTCACAGAAAAAGAAAAATCAGTAAATTCAATATCAGTAAAAACAAATCCAAGCAAAACAACATATGAACACGATGACACAATAAATTTAGCAGGAGGAGTACTAAAAGTAACATATGATGACAACTCAACAGAAGATATTAGTATGACAGACTCGAATGTAAAAATTACAAAACCAACAACAGGAAAAGCTGATGTAAATAATCAAACAATAACAATAAGTTACAAAGGAAAAACAACAACACTAAAACTAAACGTAACAGACCCAGTTAAATCTTTAGCAGTAGCAACACCAATGAGTAAAGTAGAATATAATCATGGCGAAACATTTGATTTCACTGGACTAGCATTAAAGGCAACTAAAAAGAGTGGAGCAACAATAAATTTAACACCTTCAAGTAGTGGAGTAACAAAGAGTGAAACAACTGCTAATGTTAACTCGGCAAACTTCACAAAAACATCTGCAGAAGGAACAGTGCCTGTTAGCGGAATTCAAAAAATAACATTCACATATGAAGGAAAAACAATAACACAATCTGTAGCGGTAAATGATACAATATCAAGTATAGCACTAACAAAACAACCAACAAAAACAATATATAAACAAGGAGAAAACTTAGATTTAACAGGAGCAGTTGTACAAGTTACGCTAGGAAGTGGAGGAAAAGCTAACATCAATCTTCCAGATGGAAGTGTTACAGTATCTACATATAATCCATCAACTACAGGAAGTAAACAACACTTAACAGTTAAACTGGGAACAGCAACAGCTAGTGACACAATAGATGTAGAAGCATATAATTATATTTCAAAGTCAACATTAGTAAAACCTAGCAAAACATCATACAAATATGGAGAAGCACTAGACCTAAAAGGAGGGAAACTAGACTTTACATGGAAATCAGGAAATATGACAAATGCAAGTCTAACAGCTGACATGGTTAGTGGGTATAGTGCAACAAAACTAGGAACACAAACAATAACAGTTAAATATAATGCTAAATACACATTATCAGACGGAAACACTGTAACAGATACAATTACAAAAACATTTACAGTAAGTGTAGATAATGAAGCTAAATCAATAGAAATAACGCCACCAAGTAAAACACAGTATAATTACGGTTCAAAACTAGATTTAGCAGGTGGAAAAATATCAGTAAAATATGCTGATGGAACAACAGAAAATGTAACAATGACAGCAGATATGATTACAGAAGATGATGGAAGCACTGTAAACATGAGCCCAGATGTAACAAGTTTTGTTGATAACAAATATTCAAAAACACTAAAAATATCATATACAGAAGATGAAGCAACAAAAACTGTAAATTATCCAATAACAATAATTAATGATATAAAATCAATAGCAATGCATACAACGCCAACTAAAACAAAATATAATGTAAATGATACATTAGATGTTACAAATGGCGAAATAAAAATAGTAAGAGCTGTTGGAAATCCTGAAATAAAAACTATCACAAGTAATATGGTATCAGGATTTGACTCAAGCAAAGAAAATACAAACTTACCATTAACGGTAAGTTACACAGAAAACGGAATAAGAAAAACAACAACATATAATGTATCTGTAGAAGATCAAGTAACAGCAATAAAAATAGTGCAAGCTCCAAAAACAGGTTATAAATACAATGAAGAATTAGATGTAAGCACAGGAAAAATAGAAATAACAAAAGGAAGCGGAACGACAACAATACCAATGACAGCGAGTATGGTTACAGGGTATGACAAAACAAAATTAGGAGACCAAGAATTAAAAGTAACATATGGAGGAAAAACAGAAAAATATAAAGTAAATGTAAAAGACTATGTAACAGGAATAAGTATAAATCCATCAAGTATAACAGGAAAATATGGTACAGAGTTAGAAAAAATAATTAATGATAATGATATTATATACACTGTAACATATGCAAAAGCAGGAGCAAAATCCCCAAAAGCTCTAACAGAAAGCATGGTAACAGGATATAATAAAACATCATTAACAGCTCAAAACTTAACAGTAACATATACAGACCAAGACACAAATAGTTATACAAATGGAAAAACATTTACAACAAATTTAAGTGTAAAACTAGAAAATGAAATATCAAAAGTTACAATAACACCACCAACAAAAACAGAATACAATCAAGGAGATCAAATAGATTTAACAGGTGGAAAAATAACAGTAACATATACAGATGGAACAACAAAAGAAGAGCCAATAACATCAGCGGTAATAACAGAAAAAGACGGTGGGTCATTAAATATGAACCCAACAATCTCAGAATACGGAAAAGACAATAAAGTAAGTAAAACATTAACTTTAAAATATACTGCAAATAACGGAATAATAGGAACAGCAAGTTACCCAATAACAATAACAAATACAATACAATCAGTTGCTATAGAGACATTACCAACAAAAGTAAAATATAATGTCAAAGAAACACTAGACACAACAGGCGGAAGATTAAAAATAACAAGAGCAACAGGAACAACAGAAACAATAGATATTACAAAAGAAATGATAAGTGGATTTGACTCAAGCAAAGAAAACACAAAATTACCACTAACAATAAGCTATACAGAAAATGGAGTTACGAAAACAACAACATTTACTATATCAGTAGAAGATCCAATAATATCTATGGAAATAAAAACAACTCCAAAAACAGAATATAAATATGGAGAACCATTAGATTTAAGTAATGGAATAATAACAATTGTGAGACCAAGCGGACCAGAAGAAAAACAAATTACAGAAGAAATGGTAACAGGATATGAACCTACAAAAATAGGAGAACAAGAGTTAACAATAAAATATGGCGGACAAGAATTAAAATATAAAGTAAATGTAAAAGATTATATAACAGGAATTATACTAACACCACCAACAAAAGTAAAATACGAATATGGTGAGGCTTTAGACCTAACAGGAGGAAATATTCAAGAAGTTATGGCTAGTGGAGCAACTACTTCCCAAGTAGCACTTACAGACAGCCAAATAACAATAAGTGGATATAACCCAAAACAAGAAGGAGCACAAACTATAGATGTTATATACAAGGGACAAAAAGAACAATTTGGTGTTATAGTAGAAAACAATATACAATCGATCATAATGAAAACCACTCCAAAAACAGAATACAAATATGGAGAGCCACTAAATATAACAGGAGGAACAATAGAAACAATAAGAAGTAATGGAGCAAAAGAGACAATAAATATAACAACAAGTATGGTAACAGGATACAATCCTAATAAAATAGGAAAACAAAAAATAACAGTTACATATAAAGATAAAACAACTTCATATGAAGTAGACGTAAAAGACTATATTGAAGATATTGATATTGTAAAACCAAATAAACTAGTATATAAAATAGGTGAAAAAATTGATTTGACAGACGGAAAAGTAAAACCAATAATGGCAAGTAAAACAGCTACAACCCCAGTAGCGATGACAAATTCCGAAGTACAAATAGAAGGATTTGATACAAGTACAGAAGGTGCAAAAACAATTAAAGTAACTTATAAAGGACATACAAAAACATTTGGAATTACAGTAATTGACCAAACAAGCAGTATGACAATAAAAACATTACCAAATAAATTAGAATACAAATATGGAGAATTATTAGATTTAACAGGAGGAACAATTGAGTTTAAACAAGGTAGTGAAACTAAAATAATAAATATAACAAAAGATATGGTCACAGGATACAATTCTAAAAAGATTGGAAATCAAACATTAACAGTAACATACGAAGGTCTTACTCAAGAATTCATAGTTAATGTAAAAGATTACATAACAAAATTGAAACTTGAAAAACCAGAAAAAACAGATTATGAATATGGAGAAAATTTAGATTTAACTGGAGGAACGATATCAATAATAACAGCAAGTGGAAAAGTAGATGAAAAGACCGACATGACAGCATCAATGATATCAGGATATGATAAAACAAAAGAAGGAACACAAACAATTACAGTAGAATACAAAGGTTTACAAGGAAAATTCCAAGTAAGCGTAAAAGATAAAATAAAAGCAATATCATTAAATAATGAGCCAAACAAAATTAATTATAAAAATGGTGAGGCATTAGATATAACAGGAGCAACAATAGATATAATTAAATCAAGTGGAATAAATACTATTCCGGTAACATACGAAATGATCTCAGGATATAATCCCCAAAATTCTGGATTACAAGTTGTTACAATAACATACAAAGGATTTAAAACAAAATTCTTAGTATTAGTAGTTGAAAAAGAAGAAGTTAAAGAACCAGAGCAAGAAGAGATAAAAGAAGAACCAAAACAGGAAGAAATAAAACAAGAAGAGCCAAAAACAGAAATAATAAAAACAGTTACAAAGAATAAAACAATAATAATTAATAATGATACAAAAGAAGACAAAGAAGAACAACCAACAGAAGAAAAAGTTGAAGCCCCAATCAACGAAGAAAACAATCAAAAACCTAATACTGAACCAACAGAAGAAAAAGAAACAGCAACACTAGGAGTAAAAGATGAAAAAGTAAAAGGAAACAAACAAATAGCAACAGCTATTGGAATAGCAGGACTAATACTTTTACTACTATTACTATTATTTAAGCGTAATGTCAAGATTTATGTAGAAGAAGACGGAGAATTTGTATTAGGTGGAATAGATAAGCTAACGAAAAAACATCCAGAATTAAATATTGACGAATATTTAGATGGAGAAACTTATCCAAATAAAGTAAAAATACATTTAAGTGACACAATAAGTGAAAAACTAGACGGAAAAGAGATTAAAATAAAACACAGAGGAAAAATAATAAAAATAAAAATAGTTTATGATGATAAACCATATGAAATTATATTAAAATAGATTATTATGATAGACTATATGAAATTATATTAAAATAGATTGTCAGCGCGCATACAAAATTTCCTAAATCTTCATTTTAGGCGCGCAAAATGAAGAAAAGGAAATTTTGTAGACAATCTAATATAAATAAAAAATATTAAATAATTATGTATATAAATTTTAAAAATCCCCATAAAAAGGTTTATTAAGCATACAAAAATTTTAAAAAAACTGTAAAAAGTTTTATTAAACATGTCACAATTTTTAAAAAAGCCTATAAAAAGGCTTATTAAGCATGCTTAAAAAGTATTTACTTTTATTTTTAAAAGTGATAAAATAAAAAAAACAAAAGAGGAGCGTAAAAAATGAAGGTAAATAAAAAATTCAGAAAAATAATAAAAAAGATAATTAGACCATACAATTTAGCAATATTTGGATGCATTATACTTATTTCAGTATCAATGTTTGTAATATTTAAACCAGATAAGAATAATACATCTACAGAAAATAGTAAAGATTCAAACACAAAAACAGAAATTATAAAAAGTGATGAAAAAGAAATAACAGAAGAAAAAGCAAGAAAATTAGCCAAAAAACAATTTAAAAAATTGGGTGAAAAGAATATAAAAGAAAATGAGCTAAATGTTGAAAAAATCCAAAGAAAAGGTGAAGATTATTACTATATTACTTCAGAGAAAAACACATTGGAAATAAAAATAGACAGTGGTAAAATAACAAGAGTAAATAGTGTAGCAGTTGAATGATTTTAAGAACTATAACATTGACAAAAAGTGTGTATAGACATAAAAAGTTCAATGGAGAAGAAATATAAAATAATATTTTTAGAGCAATATTTATAACAATATTGCTCTTTTTCCATTCATTCCCTAAGCAAAAAATAAAAAACTAATAAAATATGAAATATAAATTTAAATAAAATGACAAAAAAGTAACTAAAAATTTCAAAAGCCCTATATCCCTAATAATATATAAATAATAAAATTGTAATATATAAATATCTATAGTTGTAAAAAATAAAAAAAATAATTAAAATAAATATATTATAAAAATTAAAAAACGAAAAACGAGAAACGAAAAAGAAGGGAGGAAAAGAGCCGTGAAGTTAAGCAAAAAATTTAGCAGAAAAATAAAAAGCAAAATAATGGCAACACTTTGCACAATAACAGCAATATGCACAATAGTAGCAACAGACAAAGTAGTAAACAAACAAAACAGCTTAGTACAGTACATTGCCAAAGAAATAAGCACATTAACTGACACAATAGGCTCAGAAACTCCTTCTACAACAAGTGAAGTTCAAAAAGATCGTGTGGATATTTGTGTTTCTACAACAGGTAATGACGAAACAGGAGATGGAACAAAAGATAAACCATATGCAACATTAGCAAAAGCAATAAATATGGCCGGAAGTGGACAATCAATTTATGTAATGGCCGGAACATATAAATTAAAACCAATGACTTTAAGCAGTTATACAGAGCCAGGAATATATGACCAAGGAAAAGCATTAGAAATATTTGGAGATAATGAAAAAACAATACTTGAATATGATGGATCAGAAACAACCAAAAGGGATGGAGCAGCATTTCAGATAACAAATAAAAATACACTTGTAAGAAATTTAACATATGTATATTATCCAAAATCAGGAAGTAATTATCAAAGGTCAATATTTAGATGGTGTGATGGAAGAGTAGAAAATGTATTTTTCAGAATATGTGGGACAAATAGTGCATCATATTTATATTACAATGGTGGAGGAAGTTTAAGAGTTAAAAATTGTACATTTTTCCATGATACAGGAAGTTTTGAAAAAAGATATTCAGGTAGTGCGACATTTACAAATATTGCGACAAATGTAGCAACAGATGGAACAGAAACAAACGTTATAGTAGACAGCTTTGGAACAAAAGAAACAGAATTAGCAGATTTAATAAACAATAGTAAAACAAACGAAAACTTTACAGAAAATTCAGTAGGAGTATATTATGGGGAATACTCTTGGAATAATAGTCATAATTTATTTTTTATAAAAGATTATAAATTAAACTACAGAAACACATTTATAAAAATTGGTGAAACTTTAAAAACTGAAATAATTGATCCAACAGGAGAAAACATAAAACAAAGTGATTGGACATGGACATCATCAAATGAGGATGTAGCAACAGTTGATAGTAAAGGGAATGTAGTAGGAAAAGGACTTGGACATGCAACAATAACAGCCTATAATCAAAAAACAGGGTATAAAGCAAAAGCAATAGTAAACGTATACAGAAACAAAGAAGGAGCAATAACAACACCACAAATAGAAGAAGGAGAAGGCTTTACATTAATTTTAAAAGAAGATGGAACAGTTTGGGCAGTAGGCAGAAATGATATAGGAACATGTGCACAAGGAGATACAACAAACAGAACTACACCAGTACAAATAAAAATAAATGCAAGTACATATTTAACAAATGTAGTAAAAATAGCAGCAATACGTGCACAAGCAATGGCTTTAACAAGTGATGGAGAAGTATATACATGGGGATATAATGACTATGGTGTTTTAGGATTAGGAGATACAACAACAAGAAAATATGCAACAAAAGTTAAAGGCGTAGGTGGAAATGGATATTTAGAAAATATCATAGATATATCTATTGGACACACAACAGCAATTGTAGTTGATAAAAACGGAGACCTATATGCATGGGGAAATGGACAAGATTATGAACTTTTAGAAAATGAAACATCATATACACCTGTTAAATTAAGCAAAATTTCTAATTTTATATGTGCAAATGTAGGATATGGCGTAATTGGAGCAATAAAAGCAAATGGTGAAACATGGACATGGGGATATAATAAATACGGAGAAATTGGATATGCGCCAATAACAACAACTAGTTCTACAGAAACGTGCTTATCAAACGAAATAAATGAAATTAAATTTAATGGATATAGTGGATATATTTTAAAAGAAGATGGAACAATTTGGTCATCTGGATTAAACAATTATGGACAATTAGGATTAGGTGACACAACCAATAGAACAACATTTACACAAATAAAAGATAAAGATGGAAATGTATTAAAAGCAAAAACAATAAAAGCAGGATCAAGAAACCTTCAATTTATTGGAACAGATGGTAAAACATATGTAACAGGATATAATGGAAAAGGACAAATTGGAGACCAAACAACAACAAGTGCAAAATACCCAAAAGTAATGACATATGAAGATGGAACAGAAGTAACAGATGCTATAGCAATAGCACCAGGAACGTGCTATTCAGACTCAAATTCAAGAAATAATGTGATTTTAAGAAAAGATGGCTCAATTTGGATTGCAGGTGAAAACACATATGGACAAATAGGAAATGGAACAACATCAAATTCAAATAAATTAATAAAAATGGGAGAAGAAAATGTTCAATTAAATGCAAGAAATGAATACATAAAAATAGGAGATACACTAGATATTGATGTACAAGGAATGGAAAAATTCAATGTATTCATTACAGAAAAAATAAATCAAAGTGATTGGACATGGACATCATCAAACGAAGATGTAGCAACAGTAAACAGCAATGGTGTAGTTACAGGAACAGGAATAGGGTATACAACAATAACAGCATATAATTCAAAAGAAAACTTAAAAGGAAAAGTAATAATCAATGTATACAATAACAAAGAAGGAGCAATAACAAAACCACAAGTTGAAGTTGCATTAGATAGTACAATTATATTAAAAGAAGATGGAACAGTATGGGCAACAGGATTAAATAGTTATGGACAATTAGGAAATGGAAACAAAACATCACAACCAACATTAACTAAAGTAAAAGGTCCAAATGGGGTTGGATATTTACAAAATGTTGTAGCAATAGCAGCAGGTGAATTAACTTCATATGCTTTAATGGAAAATGGAGATGTATATTCATGGGGCTATAATAGTTATGGACAATTTGGAGTTAATAATACAAGTGCATCAAATTACCCTGTAAAAATGAAAAAAGTATCTAATATTATACAAATTTCAGCGGGTGAAGATTTCTTATTAATGTTAGATGCAGATGGAAGTGTATGGGGAGTAGGTGCAAATGGAGATGGACAATTAGGACTAAACAATACAAGTAGTATGTATTTGCCACAACAAATGTTAAAAGAAAATGGAAGTGGCATATTATATGGAGTAAAAGAGATTGCAACAGGAAGATCTCATAGTGTTATATTAAAAGAAAATGGAACAGTACTTTCATTAGGATATAATGGATATTATCAAGTAGGGATTGGAACAAATTCAGCAACATATATACCAACACAAGTAGTAAATGAATCAACAGAAGCAGTAACAGATGCAAAACATATAACTGCTGGAGGACACTCAACATATATATCAAGACAAAAAAATACAGAAGGTGAAAACCAAGGATTATATGTGATAGGAAGAAATTCAAATGGAAACTTATTTACACAAGATACAGGAAATAAAAGAAGAGCTACAAAAGTTCAAAGTGATAAAGACATAATAGCTATGGCTGTAACAAGAAACAGTGATTCATCAGTAAAACAAACAGGAATAATAGTAGATCAAGATGGAATGGTATATACTGTTGGTTATAATGGAAATGGTGAAATAGGAAATGGAACAGTAGAAAGTACAATTAGTAAAGTATGTATTAGTAAGGTAAAATTAAATGTTACACCACATGTAATTAATTATAAAAATGTAGGAGATACTGGAGAAAAAATAACATGCAAAGTGTCTGCAGGATTTAATTTATTGTATGACAATGTAGAACAGGGAAAATATGAATTTAAATCAGTAGATAAAGATATTGCCGAT
>OIYV01000878.1_pt1 | contig 15472 bp, 15 predicted proteins | sample 1588251 | NCBI WGS metagenome assembly OIYV01 (sample SAMN03283282) | human gut metagenome | biome: human-associated habitat; material: feces | host: Homo sapiens | place: Peru | collected 2012
CGCGAGCTGGGTTCAGAACGTCGTGAGACAGTTCGGTCCCTATCCGTCGTGGGCGTAGGAAAATTGAGAGGAGTTGTCCTTAGTACGAGAGGACCGGGATGAACATACCTCTGGTGTATCTGTTGTCACGCCAGTGGCAGCGCAGAGTAGCTATGTATGGAAAGGATAACCGCTGAAAGCATCTAAGCGGGAAGCCTCCCTCAAGATGAGTTTTCCCATTCTTCGTGAAGTAAGATCCCAGAAAGACTATCTGGTTGATAGGTCAGAGGTGGAAGCATAGTGATATGTTGAGCTGACTGATACTAATAGATCGAGGATTTAATCCTAAATTGTTATTATTTAGATTTGATGTCATACATTATCTTAGTTTTCAGAGAATTATTTCTCTAATAGTTTCCTTAGTGACGATAGCGAAAAGGGTACACCTGGCTCCATTCCGAACCCAGAAGTTAAGCTTTTCAGCGCCGAAAATAGTTTAATGCGAAGATAGGACGTTGCTAAGGGATTTTTTTTTGTAAAAATAAACAAATTTAACACAAATTCTTGATAAATTTTTTTAAATAAGGTATTATTAAATTAATAATACTAAGGAGAAAACAAGTAAATATTTGTTATTTATTTGTCTCCTATTTTCATGGAGGTAAAATGAATGAAAATTATCAAGAATTACTTGAAGAATTAAAAGAACTAACCGAAACTGAAGTATCACTAAACGACCTAAAAGAAGAATTAGATATATCGGAAGAACAAATTTTAGGCTTAATATCAATACTTAAAAGTACTGGAATAAACGTAGTAATGATAAAAGAAGCGGAAGATATATATCTATTAAACCAAGGAGAAAGAGAATATAAACAAGACTACAAATACTTTTTCAAAACAAACGAAGAAAACAAAATAAAATTTTTAATAATTTCAGACCTAAGACTAGGTTCTAAATTCGCACAACAAAGCATTTTAAATGAGTTATATCTTCACGCCTATGAAGAAGGAGTTAGAAATGTTTTAGTAATAGGAAATATTACCGAAGGCCTTTATAACATGTCAGATAATATGATAGAAACACTTATCGCAAGAAGTTCAACTAGTCAAATAGAATACGTAGTAAAAAACTTTCCATTCATAGAAAATATGACAACTTTCTTCATTACTGGAAAAAAAGACCGCACCCACTTGACAAAAAACAAAATTGATGTAGGTAAACAAATATCACTCATAAGAGATGATTTGATATATATTGGTAATGGCAGGTGTGATATAAAAGTAGATAATATAAAAATACTAGCTACCTCAAGAAGTCAAAGGAAAACATATACTCAAAGTTATCGCGCCCAAAAAATGATTGATGCAATGCGAAGTGAAGATAAACCAGACATGATATTGTATGGTGGATTACTTCAAAGTGAAAAATTTGTATATAGAGATGTAAAAGTATTAACAATACCTTCAGTATGCGCTAGTACTTGGGAAATGGAAGATAAAGAATATTCAAATACAGTAGGAGGTTGGATTTTAGAACTTACAACAAACAAAAAAGGTGAACTAAAATCCTATAAAGCATATAGTGATATATATTATAAAACAATAGAAAATGACTATGAAAAAGCAAAAGTATTAAAAAGAGGGGGTATAACACATGGATTATAGTAAAATAAATAAAATATATTCCAGAATAAAAAACGGTATAACTTTAGAAGAAAATGCCAAAAACTTAGATTTAAGCATAATAGAATTTTATGGAATGCTAGAAATGTTAAATACCCTATACAACAAAAAAATAGAAATAATAGAAACAGAAACTCACGAACTAATAATAATGAAAAAACAAAGAAGAAGAGTCCAAAAAACTTTAAAACCTGCTAAAGAAGAATGTATTTATTCAAAATTTCTCTTAGTATCTGATACTCACTTAGGCAACAATAGACAACAATTACATATATTAAACGATTTATATGAAATAGCACGTGAAAGAGAAATTGATACAGTATTTCACTGTGGAGATTTAGTAGATGGAGACTATTCTGGGGTAAGAAAAGAACAGCCAAGACAAGTATTTTTACATGGGTTTGATGAACAAGCAGGTTACATAGTTGACATGTATCCAAAAATAACTGGTATAACCACAAAATTCATATTAGGAAGCCACGACGAAACTCATTATAAAAATGGTCAAGCTACACTTGGATACTGGTTACCAAAATGTCGAAGTGACATGATATATTTGGGTCAAGACCAAGCATTAGTAGATATAAAAGGAATAAAAATGCTTATAGATCACCCTGGCGGAGGAAGTGCATATGCTTTATCTTATAATCCACAAAAAAGAATTGAAGAACTAGAAAGTGGTTATAAACCAAAAATATTAGCAATTGGACACTATCATAAATTTTATTCATCAACATATAGAAATGTACATGTAATGCAAGTACCATGCACCTGTGACAAAACCCCGTTTCAAATAAAAAAAGGTCTAAGTAACATTGTCGGAGGAGTATTTGTAGAATGTTGGTCTGATGAAAAAGGAAATATTCAATACCTATCATGTGAAGAAAAACTATATGGACGCGAAGACATGTGGGATGAAGTAGGAAAAGATGCCCATAAAGTGAAAAGACTAGTAAGATAAAATAGAAAACATATATAAAAAATCATATTGACTAAGTTAAAGATTTCTGCTATTATAAAAACATATTTAGCAAAGTTTTACTAGTTATATTATAGGTAATTAGAAAGTTCATGGTTGATGCAAATGAACCAAAGTAATATAATGAAATACCAGCTAAATCGTGAGTTCGCGTTAAGAATAAGAGGTAATAGTAATATTATAAATTAGGATGGTACCACGTTAAAACGTTCCTATGTTTATAATATTTTTATTTAGGAGGGAAAAATATGAAAATTTATGAAGATTTAAAATGGCGTGGTCTTATTAAAGATATAAGCAGTGACAAACTAAAAGAAAAATTAGATAATGAAAGTTTAACTTTCTATATTGGTACAGATCCAACCGCAGACTCAATGCATATCGGACACTTTAGTTCATTCCTAATAGCAACTCGTCTAGCAAAAGCAGGACACAAACCAATACTCCTAATTGGTGGAGCGACTGGATTAATCGGAGACCCAAAACCGTCAAAAGAAAGACCAATGATAACAAAAGAACAAGTAAATCACAACGTTGAAGGTTTAACTAAACAAGCAAAAGAAATATTCGGTTTTGATGTTGTAAATAACTATGACTGGTCAAAAGACATCAATTTCGTAGATTTCTTTAGAGATTATGGAAAATATATAAATGTCAATTATATGTTAGACAAAGACATAATCAAAAGAAGACTTGACACTGGCATTACATATTGCGAATTTTCATATATGCTAATGCAAGCAATGGATTTCCTACACTTATATGAAAACAAAGGAGTAACTCTACAAGTCGCAGGCTCTGACCAATGGGGCAATATAACAACAGGCATTGAATTAGCACGTAAAAAACTTGACGTAGAACTATATGGTTTTACAATGCCTTTAGTACTTGACTCAAATGGTGTAAAATTCGGCAAAACTGAAGGTAATGCCCTATGGTTAGATAAAAATAAAACAAGTTCTTATGAATTATATCAATACTTAATTAACTCAAGTGATGATATTATTGTAGACTATCTAAAAAAACTAACTTTCTACACAAAAGAAGAAATAGAAGAAATAGAAAAACAACACAAACAAAGTCCAGAAAAAAGATATGCTCAAGAAAAACTAGCTGAAGCTGTCATAACTTTCCTACATGGAGAAAATAGCTACAAAGAAGCCAAAAACATCTCAGAAGCACTATTCTCAGGAAATGTAAAAGAATTAACAGATGATGAACTAAAACAACTAGAAACAAGTATGCCAACATATAATATTGATACAAGCAAACCATTAATTGATATTCTAATAGAAACAAAAATAGTAAACTCAAAAAGAGAAGCAAGAGAATTCTTTAGTTCAAATGCAATAACTTTAAACGGAGACCAAGTAAAAGATGAAAACTATATAATAAATAACACACGAAACTACAACATCTTAAGAAAAGGAAAAAAGAAATATTTTATACTAAAAAAATAATTGCCAATCAAGCAATTATTTTTTACTTCCTCTAAAAAATTCAGATTTAGGTGGGAAAACTTTAAGCATAAATATAAATAGAGTGTAAATTAAAATTCCCACTATAGATATCCATATACCAAAACTATTCTTAGTATTCAAAAGAAATATAATATATGCAATCATTTGACCCAATATAGTAGCAACAAATATTGACATAATATCCACAAACTTACTATCAGTCTTATTAAATATCAAATTACCATACCTAATAACATACATAATCGCAGAACTAACACAAGAATTAAGTATCAAAGCAAGCATAAAATATGAATTAGCACCCAATACTGGGAGTTCTATATAACTCCAAACAAGTATAGGAATAATTGTAATATTAATCTTATTCCAAACAGTATCAGTAGTAGGATTTAAAAAATTAGTCACTTTATTAATAGGAAAAACCTCATAAATATAATATATAGCAACAGAAGTTAAAAAAACAAATAAAAACCCGACAATAGTAAAAAATAAATACATCAAAATCATTCCCCTTTTACCATACACTAATTATATAATAAATTTAATAAATATTCAAACAAATATTGTATAAAATAGAAAATATTTATATAATATAAATATAGAAAAGGTGATATTATGAAAGAAAATATAAGCATTTTAGATAGATATGGAGATAATTTTACAGAAAAAAAGTATGTAACAAATCCAGCAATATCAAGAGAAGAAGAAATAAAAAAACTATCACTCGTTTTATTAACACCAGATAAGTCTGCAATATTAACAGGTCTACCAGGCATAGGAAAAACCGCTATAGTAGAAGGCCTAGCATATCAAATAGAACAAAACACCGTTCCAGACGCACTAAAAGGTTATACTATTATTAAAATAGATACTCAAGCACTTCTAGGAACAACAGATAGTGGCGATACAAGAATTCAATCTCTTGTTGAAGAATTAAAAACAAAAGAAAAATACATATTATTTATTGATGAAATACATACTTTAATAAACACCAATACAGATAGTTCATTAGATTTAGCAAACATGTTAAAAACAGGACTAGGACGTGGTGATATAAAAATAATCGGAGCCACAACATCATATGAATACGAAAAATATGTATTAAGAGATAAAGCATTCACTAGAAGATTCCAAAGAATAGATATTGCAGAGCCAACAAAAGAACAAACAGTCGAAATAATGATGGGAACTATAAAAAAGATAGAATCACAAACAGGAGCAAGACTTGCCTATACAAACTTTATAAAAGAACAAATAATGGAATTTATAGTTAATATTAATAGTGAATATAATAGAGTATACGAAACAGCAGGTAGATATCCAGATGTTGCACTAACTATGCTAAAACAAGCCTTCTCAGAAGCATTATTTGAAAATAAAGATATTGTAACTATAGAGCATATAGAAAAAGCAGTATTAAATTCCAAAGCAATATATCCAGATGTAATTAAAAAAGGTGTTCAAGAACTAAGAGAACGCTTTAAAGATTTATTTGCTCAAGAAGAAGAGTTAAAAAAAGAAATGTTGAAAAGAGAATAGCATGAAAATAAGTAGTAATTTATATATAATTTCCAATATTTTATTTATATTATCAACAATTGCATGTATATATTTATATCCAAACACAATAGAAGCAGGATACCTAGGATTTTTATTTATATTTACATATTTACTTCATAGTATAACTACTTTATACTTTTTCATAATAAAAGATGAAGTCATAAACAATAATATTATTCAAAATATAGTAGCTATATTATTATATCTATATATTATATTAATAACTTCCAAATATAAAATAACCTCAAGTAATAATGTCTATGGAATAGATATATTATACTTTAAAGTAAACTATGCAATAGCATCTATATCATTATTGTCATTAACACTCAATAAAATTATAGCAAGGACAAAATAAAAAACTCTATTCTCCCTACATAAATCATTCACGCAACAAACGTGAAACTTCGGATTGAACAGAGAACACTAATATCATTTTCATGAATTATTGTCAATACTAGTATACTAAAGTACTAGTTTTTTTTATGCAAAACTATTTATCTATCGAAGTTAAAGTTATTAAAAACAACTCTTTTTATCTACCAATAATTTTAAACCAACTTTATACTTTCTATTTAAATGTTCAATGTATATATTAATTTAAAAGTATCATATTTATCCATAAATTCTAAATCAAATACTAATATATACTTTCCAAACTGAGATGAGGAAAAGTAATAAAAAACTCACACACTCATATAAAGCGCGCGAGTATTAATCTTAATGGGGCGATGTGTGGGAATCGAACCCACGCATACTGGTGCCACAAACCAGCGTGTTAACCACTTCACCAACATCGCCATGTAAACAAGAAATATTTTATCATGAAAAAACTTAAAAATCAATATTTTTTATTAATAAATTTTACAAGTGACTAGGTAAAATAAAAAAGACCAAACTATCTTTGGTCATATCCTTTAGAAATATACTCTTCATATAATTCTTTAAATCTATTATAATGAATTATTTCACGCTGCCTTAAAAATAATAATGGTCCAATTATATCCATATCATCAGTTAAATTTATTAAGTTTTCATAAGTTGCACGTGCCTTTTCCTCTGCTGCCATATCCTCAGCTAAATCTGCAACAGGGTCTCCGGTCGCAGCAAAGTAAGCAGTTGTAAAAGGTACACCACTTGCATCCGTTGGGAATAAAGCCATATTGTGTTCAGCGTAATGCCCTTCAAGACCAGCCTGTTTCAATTCCTCAATTGTTGCCCCTTTCATTAATTGATACACCATGGCGCAAATCATTTCGACATGCCCAAGTTCCTCCGTACCTATATCGGTCAAAAGAGCTTTTCCCTTAGCATCTGGCATCGTATATCTTTGATTTAAATATCTAAGAGCAGCAGCAAGTTCCCCGTTAGCGCCTCCATATTGTGTTATTATGGCTTTAGCCATTTTTAAATTTTTCCTTTTAATATTTATTGGATATTGTAAAGCTTTTACATACTTCCACATTATTTATTCCCCTCCCATGGCCATTTTTTAGTATCCCATGCCCAAGGCACTGCACTTAAAGTTGAACTGCCCAAAGTTAAAGGACCGAATTTCATTTCGTATTGATTAAGTGCTTCTCTAGCAGATTTACTATATTCATCTCTTAATCTTATCATATTTCCATCATTTGGATAATTATCTAAATAAAGTGTAAGTTCATGTGCGCAAAAATCATACATTTGTACTAACATTAATGCATACTCTTGCTCAGTTGTAGGATTTAGTTCTGCTGGTTTATAATTTCTATATGAACTATATAAATTATTAAACAAATTACCTTTAATAAAACCTTCATATGGTTCCATTAATGAATTATTTATTTTATTAGACACACCATCAACATTATTTAAATAATTATAATACTCGTTATAGTTATTCATTATTTTCCCTCCCAATTTATAGTATGAAATTAGTAAAATAGTGTATGGGAATATGTACCAAAATTAACAAATGTATATATTAAATTTAACTAATTTTTTTAAACAAAGTATTTAATAAAAATAACAAATAATGTATAATTAACCTAGGGGAGTTGAAATTATGAATCCACAAAACAAATCAAATCAAATAGATAAAATATTATAAGAAATTTGAAAATACAAACAATATAATACAAATAAACGAAAATTAAAATGATGTATCACTATTAACAAAATAAAACCCTAGTAGTCTAGAATGACTATTAGGGTTTTTAACATAATTATTCAAATATAGTTATGTTATTATGAAATATTGGTATTTTAACAGAAATTTAACACTTTTTACAAAAAAAGTGTCAATCATATGAATATATAATATCTTATAAATTACCCCCCAACCTTTACAAAACTACCAACATTGTAGTATAATACAGAAGATTTAAAAAGGAGAAGGACTATGAAACAAAATAACAAAGTAGCACTCATAACAGGAGCATCTTCAGGTATAGGCAAACAAACAGCTATAGAAATGGCTAAAGAAAACTATAACTTAATAATAACCTATAATACAAACAAAGACGAAATACAAAAATTAGAAACCCATCTAAAAAACACATACAAAATAGATATACTAACCCAAAAACTAGATCTTACAAACGAAACCGAAATAAAAAATCTCGTAACAAATTCCCTAAAAAAATTTCCCCAAATTGACATCTTAATAAACAACGCCTCAATTGCAATAGACACAACCTTTGAAGACAAAACCAAACAAAACTTCCAAAAAATACTTGATACAAACCTAATCGGTCCATTCCTACTGTCTAGAGAAATAGGAAATCATATGTATAAAAATAAATACGGCAAAATAATAAACATATCTTCAACAAACGCGCTAGACACATATTATGAAGAAAGTTTAGACTATGATGCTTCAAAAGCAGGAATAATATCACTCACTCATAATCTAGCACTAAAATACAAACCATATGTAACTGTAAATGCCATTGCACCAGGATGGGTAAATACACCAATGAATAAAAATCTAGACAAAGAATTTATCAATAAAGAAAACAAAAAAATACTATTAAATCGTTTTGCAAACCCTGAGGAAATAGCAAAAGTAATAGTATTCTTAGCATCCGACGATGCAAGCTATATAAATAACACAGTAATAAGAGTTGATGGAGGCCAAATACATGATTAACATAGAAAAAATAGAACAAAGTTTAGAAGAAGAATTTAAAAAAATAAATGATATATGTATGTTTAATAGTAACAAAGTCCTAACAGCATTTAGAAATAATAAAGTATCAGATATTCACTTTAATTCAACCACAGGATATGGCTACAACGATTTAGGAAGAGAAACAATAGAAAAAATATATAGTGAAATATTTAAATCAGAAGATGCACTTGTAAGAAATCAATTTATTTCCGGAAGTCATGCAATATCAACAACACTTTTCGCACTATTAAGACCAAATGATACACTTCTGAGCATAACCGGCAAACCATATGATACACTAGATGAAGTAATAGGAATAAAGGAAAACAATAGTTCACTTAAATCATACAACATCAACTACAAACAAATAAATCTAATAAATGATAATTTTGATACAGACAAAATAAAAGAAACCTTAATAAATGAAAAAATAAAAGTAATATTAATTCAAAGAAGCAAAGGCTACTCAACTAGAAAAAGTATATCAATTACCAAATTACAAGAAATAATAGAAGAAATAAGAAAAATTGATAAACAAGTAATAATTATGATTGATAACTGTTACTGTGAATTCGTAAACAAAAAAGAACCAATCGAAGTAGGAGCAGATATAGCAGTAGGGTCATTAATCAAAAATTTAGGAGGAGGAATATCACCCAATGGAGCATATGTAGTGGGAAGAAAAGACTTAATAAATTTAGTAGGTGAAAGACTAACATTACCAGGTGAAGGTAAAGAAGTAGGGCCAACCCTAGGAATTAATAAACAATTATTACAAGGCTTATTCATGGCTCCCTCAACAGTAAAACAAGCCTTAAAAACCGCTATTCTAACAAGTAAAATTTTTGAAGAACTAAACTACAAAGTAGAACCCAAATACAATGAAGAAAGAGTAGATATTGTCCAAAATATATTCTTCAATAACGAAGAAAAATTAATAAAATACTGCAACGCCATTCAAAAATATTCCCCTATAGACTCAAATGTAAGCCCCATTCCTAGCGATATGCCAGGATATCAAGATAAAGTTATAATGGCAGCAGGAACTTTTACACAAGGTTCATCAATAGAATTATCATGCGATGGTCCACTAAGAGAACCATATATTGCCTACCAACAAGGTTCATTAACATATGAATATGGAAAAATAGCAATAATTAACGCTATAGAAGAAATAAAAGATTAAAAAGCAAAGTTAACTTAAAAGTAAATAACAAAACCCCTTTACTTTTATCAAAAACTTTAACAAAAATTAATCTTTTTTTCTTTTTTCTATGATATACTTATAGAGGAGGAGATAATATGAAAAAAAGAATAATATATTTTATAACAATAATGTTATTTGTAACTATTGGTATGACAGTAGTAAAAGCAGAAACAAACTCTGCAATAGCACGTGCTGATGAAAACTTATCTATTACTGAAGATATAAATGGTAGTAGTTTTCTAGCAGGAAAAAACGTAAAATTAAAATCAATCATTAAAGGAATAGGCTTTATCGCAGGAAGAGAAATAAATCTAGAAGGAACACTAGATTATGGCTTTATCGCAGGACAAAAGATTACTATTTCTGGGACAATCAATAATGATGTCTTCATCGCAGGAGAAGAAATAACAATAAATGGTGCAATAAATAAAGATTTATATGCAGTAGGGAAAAAAGTTACAATAAATGGTACAATAAATCGTGATATTTACATAAGTGCAGAAAAAATTGAAGTAGGAGAAAACGCAATTATTCTAGGAAAAATACACTACAACTCTAATACAGAACTAAGTGGAAACACAAACCAATTAACAAAACTTCCCTATGAAGTTACAAAAATAAGTCCAAAAGAAGAAGCAAAAATGCAAATAAAATCAACATTATATAGTTTTATAAAACAAGCAGTAGTAATGATTTTTCTTATCTTAGTTTGTCCAAAACTATTAACTAAAATAGATACATCATATAAAAACAAAAAATTTGGTTTCTATTTAGAAAATATAGGATATGGCTTTGTAATACTAATTGGAGTACCAATGATTGTTTTATTACTTTTAGTATCAAACATAGGAACACAACTAGGATTAATTATTCTATTACTATACATTCTAATGATTACACTAGCAAATGTTTTAGCAGGATACATTATAGGAAGACTAATAATTACAAAACTACTTAAAAAGAATAATATATATTTAACAGGCATTTCTGGATTAGCTATAATAACACTAATCAACTTAATACCAGTAGTAGGATTATTTACATTAGCATTAGGATTGGGAGCATTTAAGTTATTAACTGAAAAACAAACTAATATGGTGATGTAATGAACTTACACGAAATAAAAGAAAGAATAAAAAAACTAGACAATACATTTAAAGACAATTTTAATGTTTCACAATCTATTGAACAAATAATTGCAAAAGACGAAACTGCAAAAGAAATTCTAAGACATTTAAAAGAAATTGAAAGAGCAAATACATCTCCATTTATACAAAATTATATTGACCAAATTAAACAAGATTTATACGAATTTGAGAAAATAGAAAGTGAAATTGAAAAAACAGAATATGAACTAAAATCTCTAATTGAAGAAGTAAAAGATGAATTAATAAAAAGAAACATTAATGTAGAGGGTATAGCACTAAGAAGACTTTCCTATGATAAAAATGATTTACAAACACAAAAAGAATATCTAAGAGAATTAAAATTAAGACATAAATATTTAAATGAAACACGAGAAAGCATCAAAAAAGAAAAACAAGTAGGTGAAGCATTCAAAGAAGGCTTTCAAGAAGGAGAAAAAACCGCTACAAATATCAAAAAAGTAGATGAAGAAGCAGAAAAGAATATTAGAGAAATTATTAATCCAAACATTGAAACTGTTATCAATTATTTAAATTATTACTATAACAACAGAAAATCAGATTCAAATGTCTCACTAAAAATAGAAAGAGAAGCTGGTGGAAGCCAAAGAACGTTATCAATAACAAATTTCGGAACAAGTGTAAGCGAGAAAGAACCAAAAACAATATTCTACTTCAATGATTGTGAATATTTTGACCAAGTAGTACTACCAACGATAATAAAAGTTTACGCATCTGAAAATATACCCGAAGCATCAATCCATGAAAGCAATAGTTATCAAAATATTGCAGAATCAGGAGACAATTTAGAGATTAATAACATGAATGAAAAAGCAAAAGAAACAGATGAACTCCTAAAAAGAAAAAAAGGTATCCAAAGAGTAAGAAAAGATAAACCATATGGAATAAGCAGTATCTTCTTTGTAGTGTTAATATCATTAATCACAATAGTAGGAACTATTACATTCATATTACTAAGGAGCTGATAACATTGAAAATAATAGATGGTAAAAAAATAAGAGATGAAATAAAAAATAACTTAATAGATGAAATAAAAAACTTAGATGAAAAATTAAAATTAGTAGTCATTCAAGTAGGAGATAATCCTGCTAGCGACATCTATGTTAGAAACAAAAAAAAACTTTGTGAAGAAACAGGAATTATATTTGAACACAAAAAATACGATAGCATAGATGAAGAAGCTCTAATAAAAGAAATAGAAAAACTAAACAACGATGAACAAGTAACAGGCATTTTAGTACAATTACCACTTCCAAAAGAAATAAATGAAACAAGAGTAATCGAAAAAATAGATTACAAAAAAGATGTAGATGGCTTAACAAGTAAAAATATAGGTAACCTCTATTCAAAACAAAGAGGAATAATTCCATGTACAGCCTATGGAATAATGAAAATATTTGATTATGAAAACATTCCATTAGAAGGAAAAAATGTTGTCCTAATCGGAAGAAGCAAATTAGTAGGAATACCATTAATTTCACTTTTATTAAATAAAAATGCAACTGTAACAATATGTCACACTAAAACCAAAAACATAAAAGAAATAACAAAAAAAGCTGACATTTTAATAGTGGCAGCAGGAAAGAAAGGCTTAGTAACAAAGGATATGATAAATAACAACACTATCATCATTGATGTAGGAATAAATAGAGAAGATGGCAAAATTTATGGTGATGTGGACAAAAATGTAATAGAAAGTTGCAATGCAATAACCCCAGTTCCAGGAGGAGTGGGTCCACTAACAGTAATAATGTTAGTTAATAACGTATTAGAATGTTACAAAATTCAAAAAGACAAATAAAAAGAATAAGGAGTATTTAATTATGGCAAAAAAAGAGGTTGAGGATAAAGAAGAGCTAAAGACCAAAAATAAAAAAAAGAAAAAAATAATTAAAATAATAACTATAGTAGTTTTATCACTAGCAGTCATAGGCTTTTTTACAATGTTCATCATTATGAAACAAATCATTACCCCACCTTCTAAGGCAAATTATAAAATTTATAATTACGATGGCTTTTTCATTAAGTGCGAAACGGAAAGCCTTGAACCAGTTGAAGCAGTAAAAAAAGGGGAAACTATTAATTGTTATCTAGGGTTTGAATTATATAATCAAGAACAATATCAAGTAAAAGAACTATATTACACTCTAGATTATGGTGAAAATTTAAAATATATCAGTAGTGAAAAATCAAAAGACCAAAAAGTATATAACTACAAAAATAAATACAAAATAGTTTACAATAATTCAAGTGGAGTACAAGTAAATAGTGGAATAGTATATAAGTTTGAAGTCAAAGAAACAAAAGATTTCGATAGCATATACATAAAAATAAGTGACATAGTCTTCAAAAATAACTCAAATACTTACTATAAAGCAGAAGATAAAACAAAAAACTTTGTAAGCAACACCGATACTAACTATATATATGTAATAGATAATGAAACTAAAGTTTTAAAGTATAATGATGTAACAGAATCTGTATACCTAAAAGGAACTTACAAATGTCAAAATGAAGATTGTAAGTACCTAGAAGCAAGTGATAATTATGTATTCTTTAGTGATGATAACCTAGTCATATATAATTATGAGACAAATAAAATAATAAAATTAAATAAAGAATACACAAATTATAGTGATTATATAACAATTACAAATAATGACGATTTAATAGGAATAACATTTAAGAATGAAAATGATAAATATGGATATTACTCCATCAAAAAAAACAAACTCACTTTACAACTAGAATATGATTATATATACAAATATGATAATCAAAACATCTTAGAAATAACAAAAAATGATAAATATGGAATATATGATTTAGAAGATAACAAAGTAGTAGTAGAACCAAAATATAATTACATTCATTGTGACAACTTACTAGATAAATATTGTATAGTATCAAATGATAAAAATGAAAACATATATGATATAACAACTAAAAAACTACTATTTAAAGAAAATGAGTTTGACAGTATATCTTGTTCTGGTTGCTCAAAAACTTATGAATTGTCATGTAAATTAACAAAAAATAATAAAAGCAAATTATATTCTCCAGTAACAAACATAGACAAAGACTTGTCAAATAAAGAATACGATAATATAATTATAAAACAAAAAGGTGAATGCGATTTTGCTTATGTTTTAAAAGATAATAATAGTGCAAGATTATACTACGATTTACGTGAACCAGAAGTAAACGATGAATACGAAGATATTTACGACATAATATATGATAATGGAGAAACAGAACATATTCTAGTAAAAGAAAATGACATGATAGTTTTAAAAAGTGCAGGTAACAAATCTAGAGATATAATTAAAATAGAAGAAAACTATTCAGTAGACTATGATGAAACATACATTACATATACTGATGAAAATCAAAAAACATTAGACATTTTTATAAGACTAAAAGGAAAAAATAGCTCTGTCATCACAAAGTATTACACATATAAACTATTAACAGGTCAATTATATGAGAACTAAAAAAAGAAGTTGTTAACATTTTTGTTAAAAATTTCTTTTCCTTACTACAGGTACTTCCAATTCATAACAGGCTTCTACACCATAAAAATCCTCAAGATTTTTCATCATATTAACATAAACATCAATTGCTTCTTCATTTTTTCCTTCTTTAACCAAATTAAAAGCAGGCTTAATACCAGTTTCTAAAGCAATTTTTGCCGTTCTTTCTTTGTCTTTAGAACTATACATACAAGAACTAATAACTGGACCAACAACATCATAAATACTTAATAATCTTGCATAATCAGCATTATTTTCCATATAATTAGTACAGAAATCATTGAAAGTATTTAAATACTCATCACTTTCTTCAAGATTTAAAATATTGCAAACTGCAGTTGTTACATAGCGTCTTGGAACTGCATGACGACAAGCTCTACTATCAGGCTTATAATATTTTCTAAAATAACCACAATAATATTGTGACCTATCATATCTAGAACTATCATTTAAATCCATAAGAGCACAATCATAGCAACGATATACCATAAAATTACCTCCCTTAATTGGCTATATATTATACAATAAATAAATTTTTTTGTCAAATTTCACAAAATAGTTGAAAAATTAAAAAAAATAACATATAATAAAAATACGTTCGATTAAAGACGCACTTGGAGTGGTACTCAAGAGGCTGAAGAGGCGCCCCTGCTAAGGGTGTAGATCGGGTAACTGATGCGAGGGTTCAAATCCCTCCCACTCCGCCATAATTATGAATATGACCTCAAACGAG
>OIYV01000879.1_pt1 | contig 15468 bp, 14 predicted proteins | sample 1588251 | NCBI WGS metagenome assembly OIYV01 (sample SAMN03283282) | human gut metagenome | biome: human-associated habitat; material: feces | host: Homo sapiens | place: Peru | collected 2012
CAACGACCCAAGAATTACAAAAGTCGGCAGAGTTATAAGAAAGCTGAGCATTGACGAATTACCGCAATTTTTTAATGTTCTTAAAGGCGATATGAGTCTTGTAGGAACAAGGCCTCCTACGGTAAGAGAGTTTGAACAATATGAGAACCGCCACAAACGCCGACTCTCTATGCGGCCTGGAATTACAGGAATGTGGCAGGTAAGCGGAAGATCAAACATCAAAGATTTTGAAGAAGTTGTAAAGCTTGATTGTGAGTATATCGACAATTGGAGTTTATGGCTTGATATACAAATTCTCTTAAAAACAGTAAAAGTTATACTCACCCATGAGGGAGCGGAATAAAATAAGTTTTATTTTATAAGAAACAATTAAGGCATATGGTGATACTATGAAAAAAGATAAAACAACAATGCAAGGAAGTCTTATTACAACATTTCGTTGCAATGCTCACTGCAATATGTGCAACATTTGGCAGTGCCCGACAAATCCAAAAGAAGAACTCGACTATCATTATTATGAAAAATTACCTGACGGTTTAAGAATAAACATAACGGGCGGCGAGGCAACTCTCAGAAAAGATATTGATAAAATTTTTGAAAATCTTTATCCCCGTTCAAAACTGCTTGAACTCAGTACAAACGGCTATAATACAGAAAAAATCATTGAACTTGCAAACAAGTACCCTAACATCTTAATCAGAGTAAGCTTAGAGGGCTTGCCAAAACTCAATGATGAAAAAAGAGGAATTAAAGACGGATTTGACCATGCATTAAGAACAATGCTTGAACTAAAGAAAACAAAATGCAAAAACATCGGTTTTTCGGTAGTTATTTCACCTGACAATTATCAGGACTTAGTTCACCTTTATGAATTATGCGTTGCACTCGATGTTGAACTTGGTAACTCTGTTGTACATAATTCATGGTATTTCCATAAAGACAATAACGAAATAACAAGCGATGCCGCTCTTGCCGCACATGAAGAGTTTGTAAAGGCACTTTTAACCTCAAAAAGACGAACTCTTAAAGGCAGACTCAAAGATTACGGCAGAGCATACTTTAATAAAAGTATTCACCGCAGACTTAGAGGCGATGACTTCGGATACAGACCTCCGTGCGGTGCGTTAAAAGACTTTTTCTTTATCGACCCTTGGGGAAATGTTACTCCGTGTAACGGCTCCGGTGAAGAATGGATAATAGGCAACATAAAAGAAGATTCGTTTGAAAATATTATGAATTCCGAAAAAGCAAAAGAAGCTGCAAAAAAAGTTGCCGAGTGTAAAAGAAACTGTGCATTTATTGTAACGGAAAGACATGATATGGTCAGAAGACCTTGGGTACCTATCAAATGGATTTTAAATAACAAAATAAGGATTTCTCAAGGTAAAGATATTTGTTGGTAAAAATAATCGAGGCGTAAAATGAAAATTTGTGTTTTTGGTACAAGAGGATTTCCGAATATACAGGGCGGAGTTGAAAAACACTGCGAAAACTTATATACGCATATGCCAAACGACATTAAATTTGATGTATGCAGAAGAAAATCATATGTAACAACAAACACAACTTTTCCAAATATTAACTTTGTTGATATAAGCAACACACAAAAAAGAGGGCTTGAAGCAGCATTCCACTCTTTAGCCTCAGCGTTTTATGCAATAAAAACAAAACCCGATGCAGTTCATATTCACAATATCGGGCCGGGAATGACCGCTCCGTTATTGAAACTGTTCGGTATAAAAACCGTTCTTACATTTCACAGTGCAAACTATGAGCACGAAAAGTGGAACGGTCCGGAAAAACTTATTCTCAGATTTTGCGAACATATTGCACTGAAATATTCTGACAGAATAATATTTGTAAACAAAGAGCAAATGGGCAAATATTCTGCAAAAATACAGGCTAAATCAGCATATATTCCAAACGGAGTAAATCCTCCTATTGATACAAATGACACATCTTTTTTAAAGCAATTCGGACTTGAAAAAGGAAAATATATAATTTCTGTCGGAAGAATAACACCCGAAAAAGGCTTTGATAAGCTCATTGAAGCATTTTACAAATCCGATATAAAAAATGAATATAAACTTGCAATAGTCGGCGGTGTGGAATTTGAAAATGAATACAAAAAACAGCTTGACGATTTAATTCAAGATGACAAGGTTGTATTTACAGGATACGCTTGCGGTGAAAATCTTGCCGAGCTTTACCAAAACGCAAGATTATATGTTTTATCATCATTTAACGAAGGGTTCCCTCTTGTACTGCTTGAAGCAATGAGTTACAATCTCGACATTATTGCAAGTGACATTTCTGCCGCAAAACTTGTAAAGCTTGACGACTCGGATTATTATTCTCCGTCAGATACAAACGAACTCGCAAAAAAAATTAACCAAAAAGTATTATCTGATTTTCATAATAAAAAATATGACTTATCAGAATACGATTGGAAAAAAATTGCCGACAAAACGGCAAGTATATACAAAGAAATGTTACATAATTGAAAGAATGATTTTATGAATAAAAAAATCAAAATCACAGTAGCAGGCACAGGATATGTAGGGCTTTCTATTGCAACTCTTCTCAGCCAACACCACGAAGTGTGGGCTGTTGATATTATTGAGAAAAAAGTTAGCTTGATAAACAGCAAAAAATCGCCTATCCAAGATGAATATATAGAAAAATATCTTGCCGAAAAAGAACTTAATTTAACAGCAACAACAAATCAAGAACAAGCATATACAAATGCGGATTTTGTTATCATAGCTACTCCGACAAATTACGACAGCGAAAAGAACTACTTTGATACTTCTGCGGTTGAAGCGGCTGTTGAAAGTGCAATTAAATATTCACCAAACGCGGTAATTATTATAAAAAGTACAATTCCTGTTGGTTATACAGAAAGAATAAGAAACACTTACAACAATCAGAACATCATATTCAGCCCTGAATTTTTAAGAGAATCAAAGGCTTTATATGACAATTTGTATCCGTCAAGAATAATTGTGGGAACAGACCTTGAAAACAAGGAACTGACACAAAAAGCAAACGAGTTTGCCGCTTTGTTGCAGGAGGGAGCAATAAAAGAAAACATCCCTACCCTGATTATCGGCTACACGGAAGCTGAAGCGGTTAAACTTTTTGCGAATACATATTTAGCTCTCAGAGTTTCGTACTTTAACGAACTTGACACATATGCCGAAATTAAAGGACTTAACACGCAGGAAATCATCAAAGGTGTATGCCTTGATGACAGAATCGGCGACCATTACAACAATCCGTCATTTGGCTACGGCGGATACTGTTTGCCTAAAGACAGCAAGCAGTTACTTGCAAATTACAAAGATGTGCCGCAAAACCTTATAAAGGCCATCGTTGACAGCAACGACACAAGAAAAGATTTTATTGCAAATCAAGTGCTTGCGGCTGCCGGTTACTCAAAAGGTAACGACAATGTTACAATAGGAATTTATCGACTGACTATGAAAACAAACAGCGACAACTTCCGCCAAAGCTCAATTCAAGGCGTTATGAAACGACTTATAAACGCAGGAGCAAATGTAATAATTTACGAGCCGACGCTCAAAGAAAAAACATTTTTTGACTTGGAAGTCGTTAACGATTTAAACGAATTCAAAAAGCAGAGCGACACCGTTTTGGCAAACAGATACGACAGTTGCCTTGACGACATAAAATCAAAAGTTTACACAAGAGATATATTTAAAAGAGATTAGGTGACGGTATGAAAATACTGATTATTCGGTGTTTTCCGCAATATATGGAGGTAAAAAACGCCTCCTACAATATTCAGGAAATCGGTCTTGCACGAGCACTTGTTAAAAAAGGACATCAATGTGATATTGTTTTTTGGACCGATAAGGAAGAAAAAGAAGTGCAGGTTGATGTTGATGGAAAAAGCAGCATTACCGTATTTTACAGGCAATCAAAAGTATTTTTGAAAAACGCATTTTTTGATATTGACGATTTGATTAAAAAATACGATATTATCGAGCCGAGTGAATACAACCAACTTGCGGCTTGGAAATTATCAAAAAAATATCCCGACAAAACTGTTATTTACCACGGTCCGTATTATTGCGAGTTTAACAAAAGATACAACGCAATGTGCAAAGTGTTTGACAAAATCGTTTTGCCCGCATACAAAAAAAACGGCACAACTTTTTTGGTAAAAAGCGACCTTGCAAATAATTTTTTAACTTCCAAAGGTATAAAAAGTGAAAATGTCACTACCGTGGGAGTGGGTATTGACCTTGATGCCTTTAAGCAAAGCGATACAAACGAAATTCCTGACGAAATTAAAGAAATTCAAAATATAAAGGCGGATATCAAACTTCTTTACATCGGCAGAATCGAAGAAAGAAGAAACATTCCGTTTTTGTTTGATATTCTAAATGAACTTAAAAGCAGAAATGTAAACGCCAAGCTTGTAATGATAGGAAACGGCGACGAAGAATATTGCAAAAATTGTTTTGACTATGCAAAAAAATGCGGTGTTTTCGACAGCATTTACCACATAAAAAAGGCAGAGCAAAAATACTTGCAATACGCTTACAAAAACGCTGATATATTCCTTCTTCCGACAAGATACGAGATATTCGGTATGGTATTATTGGAGGCAATGTACTTTGGCACACCTGCAATAACAACAAAAAACGGTGGAAGTCAAATACTGATTGAAAACGGCATTGATGGATATATTATTGATGCTTTTAACAAATCATTATGGTGCGATAAAATTATTGAAGCCTCACAAAATTCTGCAAAAATTTCACAAAATGCCCATAAAAAGATTACCGAAAAATTTACTTGGGATGTTTTGAGCGACAAATTCATAAGTACATATGAAAAGAAGATAAACAATGAAAATTCTACTTGTTAACAAATTTCACTATCTGCGTGGCGGAAGTGAAAAATACTACTTTGAGCTTGCAAATTTACTGAAAAGTAAAGGACACACTGTTGCCTTTTTTTCAATGAAGCATCCGGAAAACATAACAACCGGCGACAAGGAATATTTTGTTGACGAAATCGATTTAAACACCGGTTCAAAGCTAAAAGCCTTTGATGTTATTTATTCCAAAACAAACAAAAAGTTGATGACAAAAGCACTTGAAGAATTCAAGCCCGATATTGTGCACATCAACAATTTTCAGCGTCAGCTTTCAGCTTCAATCATAGACGCAATTAAGGAAAAAAACATTCCGATTGTTATGACGGCACACGATTTGAACCCGATTTGTCCTGCAAGCATTATGCTTTATGACGGCAAGCCATGCGAGGATTGTTTAACTAAAGGTTACACACAGTGTATTAAGAAAAAATGCAACAAAGGTTCAACACTCAAAAGCATTATCGGATATGCAGAAAAGAAGTATTACGACTGTCACAGAGTTTTCAAAAAAGTTGACTGCATTATTTCTCCAAGCGAATTTAACAAAAATCAATTTATCAAAGGAAAACTTAATTGCAATGAAATAAAGGTTTTGCACAATTTTGTAAACGAAAGTGAACAAATGGAATATGTGCTTGGTGATTATGCCTTTTATTTTGGCAGACTTTCAAAAGAAAAAGGCATATTGAATTTAGTTGAGGCAATCAAGGATATTCCCGACTCAAAGCTACTCATTGCAGGTGACGGACCGGAAAGAGAAAATATCGAAGCTTATATTGAAAAGCACAATTTGGGTGACAGAATCACGCTTTTGGGCTATCAAAATCAAGATAAAATAAGAGAATACATAAGAAATTCAAGATTTGTTATTGTTCCGTCAATTTGGTATGAAAACTGTCCTTATTCGATATTGGAAACGCTTGAAATAGGTAAGCCTGTTATCGGTAGCCGTATAGGCGGTATTCCCGAACTTATAGAAGACGGCAAAAACGGTTTTTTGTATAAATCAGACAGTGTATCTGAACTAAAAGAAAAAATGCAGGAACTGTTTGTAAATGATGAAAAAGTCATAGATTTTTCAAACAATTCGAGAAAACTCTACGAAAAAAATTACTCACCAAATGCTTATTATAACAATTTGATGATAATATATAATGAAGTAAAAAAATAAACAGAAAGATAAATTTAAACAATGAAATTAAATCTTTTAAAGGCATGGTATTCATTATTAATAACATTTTTTATATGCTGCGAAAGGCTTGAATTTTTAAAACCGATTGACGGTATGCATATAAAACATTATTTATTAATGATTACAATCGTTTTAAGTTTAATAGTTCTTAACGGAAAAAAATTAAAACAAGTTAAAGAATTTATACCCGTATTTGTTTCGGCAGGAATACTGTATATAATATCTCTCGCTTTTCAAATAAAAGAAGGAGCGTTTAAAAGATTCTCATTAGAAGAAGTGTACTATTTCATCATCCCTCTGATTTTTGCAATTATCCTGCTTAACAGTACGGCAAAGAATTATTTAGATGATTATATAAATCTTATGTTCAATGTTTCAATACTGAGCTTAATATATATTTTTATTTCATCAGGCAACTTTTCTTTAGGCAATTTTATTGCTCTGTTTAACTTAAAAAATCTTTTTATAGATTCAACTTCACCTATTAAAGAATCCGATTTAAGTATTTATTTTACAATTTTTTATATTTATTACAGTTACAAAAATGACCGTAAACGGAGAATTGCAGCATTTATATTCAGCTTTTTAAGTTATAAGAGATTTTCCGTTTTATTTGTAATTTTGTGTGCCGTATTTTTAAAATTCATTCCACGACACAAAAAAGTTCCAAAATTTATATATTATTTTGCAATAATTGCATTTATTATTGCACCGTTTGTTGTTTATTATATGTGTGATGATACATTTGTAAGTTGGTTTTACAGGAAAACAGGAGTTGATTTCAACTATTTTACAATGTCAAGACTTGAAATTATCAATGCGGTAATTGACGCCCATCTTACAAATTACGGATTGGGAACAACAAGTTACTTCCTTGAAAGCAGAGGTCGCACGGGTCAATTTAATATGCACAATGATATTTTAAGAATATATATGGAAACAACAATTATCGGTACAATTACCTTTACATATTCTTATTTTAAAATTACAAAACATAATATATATGAATTTATAATAATGCTTTTCATTTTCTTCGAACTCTTTGTTGCACATTTTCTTGCAAGTGGCACGATTACACTTTGGATACTTACATTTATGATTTTAATGCAAATGAATATTGACGAAGAAAGTTACAAGAAAAAGCTTGTTCAAATTGCAGAAGAAAACAAAGCCCCAAAAGCTATTGCTTAATTTAAAAAAGAAGAAAAACTTATGAAACAAAGTTCAAAAGTAAACTATCTATTTAATGTAAGCTATCAGGTTTTTGCTTTACTCGTTCCGCTTATAACAACGCCTTATCTTTCAAGAGTTCTCGGTGCGGACGGAATAGGTACATACAGTTACACATATTCTATTGCAAAATATTTTTGGCTCGCTTCTGTTATCGGTATTTCTACATTAGGCACAAAAACAATAGGCATATGGCAGGAATCAAAAGAAAAAAGAAGCGATGAATTTTGGAATATCTTATCTCTTAAGGCTGTTCTTTCAACAGTTATGCTGATAAGTTACTTTATTTATGTTGTTTTTGCCGCAAAAAACAAAACTATTGCCGCATTACAAAGCATTTATTTGTTTGGTGCAGCCATTGATATTTCTTGGTTCTATCAAGGAATGGAAGATTTTAAAAAAATCAGCATTAGGAATTTTATTACCAAAATTTTAAGCGTTATATGTATATTTCTTTTTGTAAAAAATAAGAATGACTTACCTATATATATAATATGTCACGCCGGCTTTTTGTTTTTAGGTATATTAATCGTTTGGTTTCCTATAAAAAAATATATTTATCCACCAAAATTCAAAAATTTAAAGCCTTTTAAATGGTTTTTACCGGCACTTATTCTTTTCCTTCCTAACAATGCAACAGAATTTTATTCGGTAATAGACAAATCAATGATAGGTTGGATAACCGGCTCAATGGCCCAAAACGGATACTATGAACAAGCTTTTAAAATGATTAATATGCTTATGACGGTAATTACAACCTTAAGCATTGTTATGGTACCGAAAATTTCAAGAGAATTTAATAACGGGAATAAAGATGTTGTTATCAAAGCATTAAGCAAATCCTTTAAGTTCACATTTTTTTTAGGTATGCCTATGTCTTTAGGTCTTGTACTTATTGCTCCTATTTTTGTTCCGTGGTTCTTCGGCAATGATTTTTCAGAGGCAATACCTATTTTACAAATACTCAGCTTTTTATTTATATTCACAGGAATAAGCAGCGTTACGGGTATTCAATACTTAATTTCTACAAATCAAACAATCAAACATATTATCATTATGCTGTGCGGCTTAATAGTAAATGTTGTCCTGAACATTATTTTTATATCAAAATATCAAGCCATAGGTGCAGCAATTGGCTCATTTGTTTCAGAAGCAACAATAATGATTTTGGAATTAGCATATTTACATTTTACAAAGCAATACCACATTAAGAATTTCTTGATAAACAGCAAGAACTTTACCATCTCAACACTGATAATGGGCTTAGCAGGCTTTGTAATTATAAAATTATTGCCAAACACAGTATTAACAATGGCAATAGTGATATTCATATGTGCAATTGTTTACATTGGTTGCTTGGTTCTGCTCAAAGAAGAATTCATCATTGATGAAATAAAAACAATCATCAACAAAATAAATAGGCATAAAAATACTCCTTGACTTTCATCAAGGAGTATTTTGCATTTTACAGTCCAAAGAAGTCTTCGGCATTTTTGATACTGTTATATTTTCGTGAGGTGAGTTTGTTTTTGCCTTGGCTTATTGTTTGATTATCTTTATCAATAGTAAGTTCATCCGATTCACCGTCGGAGGTGCTTATTGTGAGCTTATTCCCATCAATCTTAAATTCACCTTTATTTGTTGAAACGACCCAATCTTGCTCCCCTGTTTTGGAATAATCGGTTGAAGTAAATGTTCCGTCACTGTTAAACTTAAATGCTGAAATACTGTAACTGTCTGCGTCGTTATACGGAGCGGTATACCAGTAGGTATTATAAATATAATCTGCCGTTTCTTCCTTTTTAGTGGTACTTTCGGTTGAAGTCGTTTTTTCAGTGGTTGTTTCATTCAATGAATGGTCGAAAACCTTATCACTTACATCGGCAGTAGTGTTATCGGAAAAATTAACCGTCTTATAATAAGTATATCTGTTATCATCATTATAGTTTGAAAATGTCATCTCAAATGTATATGTATAATTTCCGGATTTATCGAGATTAAGACTTTTTGCATCAAAAAAGATACATCTGAACGAATTGTCGACATTTTCGGTATAATTATAATCCGATGAAACAGCCTCTTGCTTTTTTATTGTTTTTTCATTAACTTCACCGTTATAAAGATTAACGCCGTGAATATACTGAATTGATGAGGAGTCCTTAATAGTAACATAAACAATTTGTTCATCCTCATTAATTACCCCATATCCGGACGAAAACGAAAGTTTAGGCTTATCGATTGCACTGTTTTTTCCGTAAAAAAATAAATATGAACCTACACCTGCCCCGACAATTATAACGAGAGATAAAATAACGGCAAGTATTTTAGTTAACACTTTATTATTCTTTTTTCGTTTTGAAGAATATACATCCTCATAAACATTACTCTGATTTGTAAGAAGGACATAATCTGAATTTTTATTGACTGTTGCGCCGCAATTTGGGCAAATACTTGATTCCTTTTCAACCCTTGCACCGCAATTTTTACACTTCATATTTTCACCTACTATAATAATGTATAAAATAACTATATCGGTTTTGATTTTATTTGTCAACAATACTTGCAAAAATATTCAAAAAATTATTGACAAATATACTCGATTGATGTATTATATACACGGTTAGCGAGGACTAACCTTTACTTTAGCCAATCAAGTTAGTCCTGACTAACTTTAATTCAGTTATAAAAGTTAGCACAAACTAACTAAAGGAGATAATTTTATGATGCCATTAAAACTTGCAGGCATTGGTGAAGAATTGACCATAATCAGAATTGCGGGACTCCCTGCCGTTAAGGCACACCTTGCGGATCTCGGCTTTGTTGTGGGTGCAAACATTACTGTAATTTCAAGCGTTGACGGTAACTTGATTGTCAATGTAAAAGGCAGCAGAATTGCACTCGGCGAAGATATGGCAATGAAAATTTTTGTTTAATATTTATTTATATAGGAGGAAAAATATGAGAACGCTCAAAGATGTAAAAATCGGCGAAACCGTAAAAGTTGTTCGTATTCATGGCGAAGGTGCGCTTAAACGCAGAATTATGGATATGGGCATCACAAAAGGCGTAGAGGTTTATGTAAGAAAGGTTGCTCCTCTCGGAGACCCTGTTGAGATTACCGTAAGAGATTACGAGCTTTCACTCAGAAAAGCCGATGCAAAACTTATCGAAGTTGAATAATTTTTTTAGCACAAGAGTTAGTTGTAACTAACTAAGAAAGGATGAAAACAAATGGGTATTAAAATTGCTCTTGCCGGTAACCCTAACTGCGGTAAAACAACCTTGTTTAACGCACTCACGGGTTCAAACCAATATGTAGGTAACTGGCCGGGTGTAACAGTAGAAAAAAAGGAAGGCAAACTCAAAAAGCACAGTGAAGTAACAATCACCGACCTTCCGGGTATTTATTCCCTCTCCCCTTATACAATCGAAGAAATCGTTGCAAGAGATTATCTCATCAACGAAAAGCCTGATGCTGTACTTAACATCATCGACGGCACAAACCTTGAAAGAAACCTTTACCTCACAACACAGGTTGTTGAACTTGGTATTCCGGTTGTTGTTGCCGTAAATATGATGGATATTGTAAGAAAGAACGGCGACAAGATTAACATTGAAGAACTTTCACGCCAACTTGCCTGCCCTGTATATGAAATTTCGGCACTTAAAGGCACAGGTATTAAGGAAATTGCAAATGCGGCTATTGAGGCGGCAAGCAAAGAGCCTACTGAGCCGCAACACAAATACAGCGGTGTTGTTGAGCACGCTTTGGCTCACATTGAAGAAGCTGCTTTACATTCAATGCCTGAAAACCAACAGCGTTGGTACGCAATCAAGATTTTTGAAGGCGACGAAAAAGTTCTTGAACAAGTAAAGATTGACCCTGCAACACTTGCACACATCAAAAACGATATTGAAAATGCAGAAAAAGAACTTGATGACGATGCGGAATCAATCATCACAAACGAAAGATACCTCTACATTGCATCAATCATCAAGAGCGTATATACAAAGAAAAACAAAGGCAAGTTGACAACTTCCGATAAGATTGATAAAATTGTTACAAACAGATTTTTAGGTTTGCCGATTTTTGCCGGTGTTATGGCACTTGTTTACTTCATTGCAATGCAATGGATCGGTGCTATGGGTACAAACTGGGTAAACGATGTACTCTTTGGTGAATGGGTACCAAACCTTATTGAAAAAGCACTTGAGGGCAGAATTGCCGATTGGCTCTACGGTCTTATCCAAGACGGTATCGTAGCCGGTGTAGGTGCAGTTCTCGGCTTCGTTCCGCAGATGATTGTATTGTTCCTCTGCCTTGCATTCCTTGAGGGATGCGGTTATATGAGCCGTGTTGCATTTGTAATGGACAGAATTTTCCGCAACTTCGGTCTTTCGGGTAAATCATTCATTCCTATGCTTATTGGTACAGGCTGCGGCGTTCCGGGTGTTATGGCTTCTCGTACAATCGAAAACGAGCGTGACCGCCGTATGACAATTATGACAACAACATTCATTCCTTGCTCTGCTAAGCTTCCTATCATCGGACTTATCGCAGGTGCATGCTTCGGCGGAAGCGGTTGGATAGCAACTTCGGCTTACTTCATCGGTGTTGCCGCTATCATCGTTTCGGGTATTATGCTCAAGAAAACAAAGATTTTTTCAGGCGACCCTGCTCCGTTCGTAATGGAACTTCCGGCATACCACTTGCCGACAGTAGGCAGCGTGCTCCGTTCAACTTGGGAGCGTGCTTGGTCATTCATCAAAAAAGCAGGTACAGTTATCACACTTGCAACAATCCTCATCTGGTTCTTGCAGGCATTCACCTTTAAGGGCGGATTCCAAATGACAGACGATATGGACATTTCAATTCTTGCATACATCGGCAAAGCATTCTGCTGGTTGTTCGTTCCACTCGGTTGGGGCGGTTGGAAACCTGCCGTTGCAAGCGTTACAGGTCTTATCGCAAAAGAAAATGTTGTTGGCACATTCGGTATTCTCTATCACTTTGCAGGCGAACTTGCAGAAAACGGTGACGAAATTTGGAGCAACTTTGCAAAGAACCTCAACGAACTCAGCGGAGGTCATGCAAGCCTCGCAGCTTACAGCTTCCTCATCTTCAACCTTTTGTGTGCTCCTTGCTTCGCAGCTATCGGTGCTATCAAGAGAGAAATGAACAACGCAAAGTGGACTTGGTTTGCTATCGGTTATCAGTGCGGATTTGCTTACATCATCGGTCTTATCGTATATCAATTCGGCATCGCATTTGCAGGTACACCAAATGTTATCGGTTTGATTGCCGCAATTGTTCTTACCGTAGGTATCCTCTACTTGCTTTTCAGAAAGAATAAGTATGACGACAATAAATTGACAGTTAAATCAAAGTAATTTATTACATAACAAAACGAGGTGATTCTTGTGATTGAATTTCTAAGACAAAATATGTACACAATCATTGTGCTTGCCGTACTTATAGTTATAGTTGCTCTTATCATAAGAAGTCTTGTAAATAAAAAAGGCGGAGGCTGTACAGGAGATTGCTCCTCCTGCGGCGGAAGCTGTTCATCGGCAGGCGGTTCAAAATATATGGTGAAAACAACGCTTGTAGTTGACGGAATGATGTGCTCGATGTGCGAAAGCCATTTGCAAGACGCAATCAGAGCAAACTTTGATGTGAAAAAAGTGAAGGCAAGCCACCAAAAAGGCACAATAATCATCATAAGCAAACACCGCCTCGATGAAGAAAAATTGAAGAATGTAATTAGAGAAACAGGCTACGCATTACAAAATATACAATTCGAATTAGCAAAATAGTAATCCCTTCCAAACACAGCCGGTTACTCTTTTACAATACCAAAGCCCGTGCAGACATCCCACCTGCACGGGCTAAAAAATTTTATATATTATCTTCTAAATAAAAATGTGGTTTTAATTTGGTTTTTCTTTATTACATTTAAATCAGCTAACTATACCGCTTGTTAAATAAGAAAGAATTATTCAAATTTGGACTTATATTATTCAGGTGTGCAAAAGCTTCTGTTTTTGTTATAATATTTTTAGGATTATATCGAGTTTCATATACATCATTAATACGAATTACCGTACCATCGTGAGAATTAATAACATCATTAACAAAGTCACCATAACTGTCACTTGTTATTTCTGTATGCTTAAGCATTAACTTTGACTCCATATTTTCATATTGAAGCGTTGCAAGAATATCTCTTAACTCATCAGTTAATATATTTTTCTCTTTTAAAGTTTTGTTTATATATTGAATATTTGTTCCTATATTAACAGTATAATTTTTGCCATCCTTTAATATAGCAACAGGAATAATCTGAGCATTTGCCTCTATTGCCATTTGAACAGCACCGGAATACATATAATAAACCAAACTATTAGGAGAAATATTCAATGCTCCTTCCGGAAACATCAATATATTCCCTCCTTTTTTTAAAGTTGTAATTGCTCGCTCCTTACAAATTTTTCTATCAAGTTTGTCCCGAGTTGACAACGCTATAACACCATTAAAAAACAACAATATTCCCGATACACTTAAATACAGCTCATTAGGGTCACCCAAAAGTAAGTGAGCCGGTGTTTTTATAGCTTCAAAAACCGATTCAATATCATCCCCACCAACATGAGTAACTGCAAAAATTGTAGGTTTATCTATACTCAACCTTTTATCGTTTAATATTTCTAATGAAATATCCTTTTGTTTTCTGTTTAATACAACAAACTTTAACAGAAAATTATGTATTTTATATCTTGGTTTAATAAAATTTGAAAATGCGCCATATTTATTGTAAAAAAACTTTCTTTTAATCAAATGAAAATTAGAAATCGCATCTATTAATTCTTTATTCATTATTCTCTCCTTATTTAATATTCTCTCCAAACAAAAATGCGGTTTTGAAATCCGGTGTGATTTTATTAAGGTGAGCGAATATTTCACAATATTCTAAATGCTCCTTTCTGACAACCGATGATTCATATTCCAAATTTATTTAAGGGTAAAATATATCAGGGCAAAGCAAAAACAGTATGCGTACCAGGACTAAACTGTTACTCCTGTCCTGCTGCAACAGGAGCGTGTCCCATTGGTGCATTTCAGGCGGTCGTCGGATCATCCAAATTTAAATTTTCTTACTACATAACCGGTTTTTTCATTTTAATCGGTGTGATCCTCGGAAGATTTATATGTGGGTTTTTGTGTCCATTTGGATGGTTTCAGGATCTGCTTCACAAAATTCCCGGGAAAAAGTTTTCCACAGCCAGGCTGAAACCACTAAGATACCTGAAATATATAATCCTTATTGTTTTCGTTATACTCTTGCCGATGCTTGTAACGAACTCCATAGGAATGGGTGACCCGTTCTTCTGTAAGTATATTTGTCCACAAGGTGTTCTGGAGGGGGCTATACCACTTTCACTCGGAAATGCAGCTATACGCTCTGCACTCGGAAAGCTGTTTTCATTTAAATGCCTTATTTTAATTACAGTTGTCGTTCTGAGTATTCTGTTCTACAGACCCTTCTGTAAATGGATTTGTCCTCTCGGCGCAATCTACTCATTATTCAACAAGGTCAGCCTTATGAGTATCAAGGTTGAAAGCAGCAAATGTGTCGGATGCGGTAAGTGTTCAAAGGCATGCAAAATGGATGTAGATGTATGCAAAACACCAAATCATCCGGAATGCATAAGATGTGGAGCATGCATAAAAGCCTGCCCTAAAGATGCAATTCACTATCAGTTTATGGGCAACTCTTGCGAAAAAATTAACAGCAACAGCCAGCGGCAAACAACAGATATCAATTAATCTTATTACAATTATTAAAAGGAGTAATTATTCATGAAAACTAAAAGAACATTTATCACAATTTTTACACTATGTGCAGCATTATTACTTACCGCCTGCAATGGAAAAGGAGATGCAAACACCAATAAGTCCCAGGGCACCCAGACTGAATCTGATGCAGCAGCTGCAGATAACTCCAATGCAACACTAGAGGATTTATACCAGCAGGAAAATCAGCTCTTTGCAGAACATGAAGATGTGTGGAACAAAGCATTTGGTATGATGAATAAAAGCACTGCTGATCCAAATGGAAATTATGCAGATTAT
>OIYV01000881.1_pt1 | contig 15457 bp, 11 predicted proteins | sample 1588251 | NCBI WGS metagenome assembly OIYV01 (sample SAMN03283282) | human gut metagenome | biome: human-associated habitat; material: feces | host: Homo sapiens | place: Peru | collected 2012
CATAACCTTCGCTGCATACCTGCCTACGCACATCTAATCCCTACGGGATTTTTTCTACTAAATTATCACAGGGACAACTTGTATATCATTTCCTATTTTCAATTCGGTGATACATTGTTGGTTTGCATCGAAACATGCCAAAGGCATGTCGCTACGTTATGATGCAATGTTGCACCCATTTTCCTCTGAATAAAGAAACTGCTCCGACGTGTGTGGAGGCTGGGTGGAGCCTGCCGAGTCGGAGCAGTTTGTGTGGGGGTATTGTGGTGTGGGTGGGTTACTTTTTGTAACCAGCAATTTTTGCTGTGATTTCGGGGATTTGGGTGTTGTTGAGACGACCGTGGAAGCGCTCAGCACCAGCACCGATGGCATATACTGGCACATAACCGGCAGAATGTGAACCGCTTGCCCATGAAATGCCAGCCCTTTTGTTGAGAATGCCACAAGCCTTGGTGGTGAGCGTGAAGTTCACGCCATAGAGGTTTTCGTCGGTAGGGTTTTTCTCGAAAGCGTCTTCATAGGCTTCGCGCAATTCAGCCTCTTCACGCCATGTGACATCCACCTTTGTGAACAAGCCGAAGCACTCGCTCAGCAGTTGCTTCACATCTTCCCACGATTTTTTCATGCGGTTCTTTTTCATAGCGTTGATTTTTGCTGTCACCTCATTGATGCTGCAAGTTTGGTATTTGAGCAAATCCAAGTCGAGGGTATAGCGTCCGTTACCAGGCACCATGCCGCCAGTTTCGTGGTCGGCGGTCACAATAATCAGCGTCTCCTTAGGGTGCTTCTTGTAGAAGTCGAGTGCCACCTTCACGGCATCGTTGAAATCAAACACTTCGTAGAAGGCAGAAGCCGCGTCGCGTCCGTGGCAAGCATGGTCGATGGCTCCACCCTCAATCATGAAGAAGAAACCCTTCTTATTGTTGTTCATCAGCGTGTTGATGCCCACTTCCACGATTTGAGGCAATGTAAGGTCGATTTCTCCACGGTCGATAGCGTATGGAATTTCTTTTTTCGCGTCTTTGTGCTGCACCATAAACAGTTTTTTGGCATTTTTCCACTTGGCTTTGCCTTCTTCGTAGCCGTATGCCCAAGTGTAGCCGTTGGCTTCGCAGATTTGGTGAAGGTCGGTGCCGTCGTCGCCCTTAGGGTTGCGGAAATCGGAGCCGGCAAAGTAGTCGAAGCCCGAAGTGGCGAGTTGGCGACCAATGGCGTTGCGGCTTTTTCTGCTTGCCTGGTGTGAATAGAATGCTGCAGGGGTGGCATCGTCGATACCCACCGTGGTGCACACACCCACCTTCTTACCGCTTTGTTTTGCCCAAGTGGCAATGCTGCTCACATTCACAGAATCGGGAGTCATGCCCAGCATACCGTTGTTGGTTTTATGGCCGGAAGCCAGAGCGGTGCCAGCGGCGGCAGAGTCGGTAACACGGCGATTGGCTGAATAATTAGCGGCGTAGGTGGTGTAGGGGAAGTCGGCAAACGAAAGATGACCGAACCCCCATTTCCCTTCAGCACTTGCCATATAATATTCGGTGGTGTTGATTTGGTTCAGGCCCATGCCGTCGCCAATGAAATAGAACACATACTTGGCTTGTTGAGCCCAAGCCGATGCTGCACACACAATGCACAGCGCGCATAAAATCAAAAATCTTCTCATAAATCAGTATAAATTTCTCCACAAAATTACAGAAAATTATGCATAATCTAAGAAGTTAGACAATAGAAATTAGAAGTTAGACTTACTCAGATTTGTAGGGAAGGACTGATGGGGAAAAACAGTTGCTTACGCTTTAATTCTTTTATACTATTGGATTTCCTTCCTCGTGCCTTTAAAAAATGTACGTTTGTTATTGTTTTTTTTTTATAATTTTCTCTACTTTTGCTCCCTTGAACGAAAAGGAAATAATGACAATGAGCAAGAAAATTGTGATTACAGCAGTGTGCCTTTTGGCTATGTCTGCGATGATGGCACAGAATATCACAGGTAAAGTGGTGGATACAAAGGGTGAGCCTTTGCCTTTTGCTAATGTGATGCTATTGAATAGGGCGGATTCAGCTTTCATGAAAGGTGCTGTAAGTGGTGAAGATGGGAGTTTCACAATCAATGCTTCATGCAATGGAGGTATCATTAAGGTATCATCTGTGGGTTATACTACTGTTTTTCAGGATTGCGTTGGCGGAGATTTAGGTGTAGTTCGATTAAGCGAAGATTCTAAAATGTTAGGCGAAGTTGTCGTAAAAAGTTACTTGCCAAAAACCATATTGAGTGGAGAAGGCATGTTGACAACTGTGGAGGGTAGCGTGCTGGAGAAAACTTCAAATATGGAGCAGTTGCTTTCTCGCATACCCAGTGTGTCGGCTAAAGATGGGCAGATAGAAGTGTTTGGTCGGGGCACACCTGTAATCTATATCAATGGTCGGAAGATGCAAGACGGAATGGAATTGCAACGCTTGCAACCGAGTGATATCAAGAAAATTGAAGTCATCAAAAATCCTGGTGCTCGCTACGATGCCAGTGTGAAGAGCGTTATCCGCATCACTACCAAGAAACCACAAGGTGAGGGGTTCAGTTTCAACAATAATACCACGTTTTGCGTTAACGAAGATGAGCGGTTGAGTTCCATTGAATCATTCCAAGTCAATTATCGCAAAGGAGGATTGGATATTAGTGGATTTCTCTATGGCGCTTACACTCACAATCCCGACAATAAACAGATTACGATGTTTTCATACCTGACCGACACTTGGAAGCAGACTATGGATGTTGATCAGGAATTCACCAACATTAGACCCTATGCGCGCTTGGGCATCAGCTATATGCTCAATGACAGCAACAGTATAGGTGCCAGCATCAGTTACGACCGTTTTGCAAGAAGCGATGGCGCAGGAGAGCAGATGTTTAATACGATGCAGAATAATGTGCTAAAGGAATCGTCAATAATAGGTTATCAAGGACCAGGCCAGTCAACAGCCTATTATGCAAATGCTTATTATGTGGGAAAAATCCGACAGTTGAAAATAGACTTCAATACAGATTACTACTGGTATGGCAAAAAAGAGTGGACGCACTTGTCTGAAACAAAGCTTGATGAAAGCAATCAGATGACGCTCGTGAACTCTTATCGTAAAAGCCGAAACTCAATGCTTGCCTCCAAACTTGTGTTGAGTGTTCCTTTGTTGAATGGCTCTTTGTCGTTTGGTGGAGAATATAGCTCGGTGAACCGACCAACATTTTACCAAGTGGAGCCAGAAGTGGTTGACAACGAGAATGATAAAGTAAAGGAGTCGATGACATCGGCATTTGTTGACTATAACCGTGTGTTCGGTCCTTTAACTGTGCAAGCAGGTCTGCGCTACGAATATATTGATTTCAACTATTACAACAACGGATTGTATGTGGCAGAGCAGAGCAAAACCTATGGCAACTGGTTTCCATCACTTGCTCTCTCACTGCCCGTGGGCAAGACGCAGATGCAGTTGACTTACGCCTCCGACATCTACCGCCCCAGTTACAATCTACTTAGAAGTGGTGTGCAGTATGTTAACCAATACACTTACGAATCGGGCAACCCCTTCCTCGTGCCTTCAATAACACGCAATCTTACTTACGGATTCTCGTGGAGTTGGCTCAATTTGCAATTGATTTACTCGCATGTGGCTGACGAGATTTGCTCCATGACGCAAACCTATCAGAATAATCCAATGACCTCGCTTCTCCGTCCAGAGAACATCAACAGTTACAATTCTTTTCAAGTAGGGCTTACGCTGAATCCCACTTTTGGCATCTGGCATCCTACATTGGAAATGATGTTCTACAAGCAATGGCTCAAAATGGAGACACATGTGGGCAGCAATCTCGACAATCCGGTAGCGGTGTTCTCGCTAAACAACACGTTTGACTTTAAGTGGCTTACGGCTTCGCTCGTGACGATGGTGCAAACTGAAGGAAACATGGGGAACAAATATGTGAATAAGGGGTATTTCTGCACCGACTTGTCGCTTTACAAATCGTTGCTTAAAAATCGCCTGACGCTTTCGCTCAATGTTTCCGACCTTTTCGGCACAGGCAATCAGCATCGCACATTTTATTCAGGAGCACAACGGACTTTGCTCTACAAGGGATATTCGGTTAGCAGTATTACGCTTGGCGTTCGCTACTGCTTCAACGCTACAAATAGTAAATACAAGGGCACAGGAGCTGGACAAAGTCAGAAAAATAGAATGTAGTACCCCTCTTTCGTTATCGCTGCCATAGAAGCATTGATATATGCCGTGGTGATGGGGGAAAGAAGAAAGGACATGCTTTTTTGGGGGCATGTCCTTTCGTTTGCGTTGTATGAATTGCCTCGGAATGAGGGTAATTCGTTAGAATTGGTGGGCTGTGGTGAGGATTACTTCGCTGAGGGTGGGGTGGCCGTGAATGCTTGAAGCCAATGTGTCGATGGTGGCTTCTGCGTTCATTGCCATTACCACTTCTTGAATCAAGTCGGCGGCGTGAGGTCCACAGATGTGGCAGCCGAGGATTTGACGGGTAGCATTGTCAACGATAATCTTTACCAGGCCTTCTGTCTCGCCCATGGCAAGGGCTTTGCCGTTGGATCGGAACATACCTTTCTTCACAGTTACATCAAGTTCTTGCGCCTTGCATTGCTCTTCGGTTAGGCCCACCATCGACATTTCTGGGGTGGTGAACACAGCGCTTGGAACGATGTTGAGTTTCATGGCGCAAGGTTTGCCCTCGATGGCGCTCAGTGCGCACATACCATGAGCTGTGGCAGCGTGTGCGAGCATACAGCGGCCGTTCACATCGCCAATGGCGTAGATGCTTTGCACGGCGGTCTGCATGTTGTCGTTCACCTCAATGCCTCGGCGGCTCACCTCAATGCCCAGGGCTTCAACGCCCTCAGGAATCACAGGTTTGCGGCCCACAGCCATCAGCACAGCCTCACATTCGATAGCCTGCTCTTTGCCTTTAGCCTCGTAGGTGACGGTGTAGCCGTTTTCGCTTTTGGCGATTGATTTCACGCCGGCGCCCACTTTGATGTCAACGCCACGCTTACCCATTACGGTGCGCAGGCGTTTTGCCACATCTTTGTCGAAAGGAGGGAGAATTTCTTTGCAAAATTCCACCACGCTCACTTCCACGCCGAAACTGCTGAAAATGCCGGCAAACTCCATGCCGATAACGCCACCGCCAATCACACAAAGGCTCTTAGGCAGAGTGGTCATTGCGAGGATGTCGTCGCTGGTCATGGCAAATTCGGCACCCTCGATAGGCAGAGCCTTAGGAGCAGAGCCTGTGGCAATCACAATATTCTGGGCTTCCACGTTTTCGCCGCCCACGCTTACGGTGTGCGCGTCAATGAACTTGGCTTCGCCTTGCATAACGGTGATTTGCGGATTATTGAGAAGCATACCGATGCCGTCGCGGAGTTGTGTCACCACGGCATCTTTGCGCTCTACGGCTTTCGCATAGTCAACTTCCATGCCGCTGATGCTCACGCCAAACGCTTCAGCATCGTGAAGTAGGTTGAGCACTTCGGCATTGCGGCACAGCGCCTTGGTGGGAATACAACCACGGTTGAGGCAGGTGCCGCCAAGCTCGCCTCGCTCAACGATAGCCACATTCTGCCCACGATGAGCAGCTTCGGCAGCCATTTCATAGCCACCAGGACCAGCACCAATGATGAGAATGTCATATTTCATTGGAAAAGAGATATTATATGTAGAAGTTAGAAATTAGAAGTTAGAAATTAGATTTTTTGTGGAGATGGGGGTGTGTTAAATTTGTGATTTCATCATTTCGTAGGGACATGCCTTCGGCATGTTTCGATGCAATCAGCAATGTATCAACGCCTTGGTAACATGCCAAAGGCATGTCCTTACGCTATGGCGTTGGCATATTAGGAGATTTGACACTCCTTCCTGCTGGCTTTTTTTACCTTGAAAAGCCTAAAACCTAATAGATTCTAATTTCTGTGTTCTAATTTCTAACTTCTAATTTTCGGGTTTTTACAAATCTTTTGTTTCGCAGAGTTCGTTCCAAGTCACGATTTGCTTGAGGGCGGCCTTGGTGTCGTCGAGACGGTGAACAGGGGTGCTGTGTGGAGCGGTCTTCACCAGTTCAGGATTTTCTGCAGCCTCTTGCGCAATTTTCCTCATCACAGCGATGAAGCCATCAAGGGTTTCCTTGCTTTCGCTTTCGGTAGGCTCGATCATCAAAGCCTGGTGGAAAAGCAATGGGAAATAGATGGTGGGCGCATGGTAGCCGTAATCGAGCAGACGCTTAGCCACGTCGAGAGTGGTAACGCCAGTGCTCTTGTCCTTCAAGCCGTCGAACACAAATTCGTGCTTGCAAACGCCCTCAATAGGCAGTTCGTAGCAGTCTTTCAGCGATTCCTTGATGTAGTTGGCATTGAGAGTTGCCAAAGGACCTACCCACTTCAGGTTGTCGCTGCCGAGCGTCACGATGTAGGCGAGCGCACGCATCATCACGCCGAAGTTGCCGAGGAAGCCACTGATGCAGCCAAGCGATTCCTCACCCATCTCAATCTTGTAGTCAACCATGCCGTCTTCGTCGAATTCGCAAGTGACGCGAGGATTAGGCAAGAATTGCTCAAGACCTTCACGCACACCGATAGGACCACTACCAGGGCCGCCACCACCGTGAGGGGTAGAGAATGTTTTGTGCAGGTTGATGTGCATCACGTCGAAACCGATGTCGCCTGGGCGGCATTTTCCGAGCATTGGGTTGAGGTTTGCGCCATCGTAGTACATCAAACCGCCACAGTCGTGCACGAGTTTTGCGATTTCGGCAATATTGTTTTCAAACAAGCCCAAAGTGTTGGGGTTGGTCATCATCATACCTGCGATGGTGTCGTCGAGCAGAGGTTTCAGGTCTTCCACATCCACGCGGCCATCGGGCTTGCTCTTCACTTCCACCACGTCGAGTCCGCAAACTGCCGCACTTGCAGGGTTGGTGCCGTGTGCGCTGTCGGGAACGATGATTTTGGTGCGCTTGGCATCGCCACGGCTTTCGTGGTAGCGACGAATCACCATCAAGCCGGTGAGCTCACCGTGTGCGCCAGCGAATGGATTGAGCGTGAACTCAGCCATACCAGCGATTTCTGACAGGCTGCGTTGGAGCTGATAGTAAGCGGACAAAGCGCCTTGCACGGTTTCCACATTCTGGAGAGGGTGGAGTGCAGTGAATTGTGGGTGAGCAGCCATTTCCTCGTTGATTTTTGGGTTGTACTTCATTGTGCAAGAGCCCAATGGGTAGAAACCGGTGTCAACGCCGAAGTTGTTGTTGCTCATATTGGTGTAGTGACGCACCACGGTAAGTTCGTCCACTTCAGGGAGGGCAGGAGCCTCTTGGCGAAGCAGATTTTCAGGAAGTTGTGCGATGCTGTAGTCACTCAACTCGTTTTTGGGAAGGGAATAGCCCTTGCGACCTGGTTTTGACAACTCGAAAATGAGTGTTCCGTAATATGTATTATTCATCTTCGTCTTCTCCTTCCGTGTAAGCTTTACAGGTTAATATTACTTCGTCGAGTTCGTCTTTGCTGATAGTTTCGGTTACGCAAAGCAGCAAAGTGTGGTCGGCAATCTTCAAGCCCAGTTGCACACCGTTGTAGTCGAGCAGCACATTTTGCAGTTCGTCGATGTCGCCGTCATACTTCACAGCAAATTCGTTGAGGAATGGCTTGTCGGGGAATGCCATGCTGAAGCCCTTCAGTTCACACAGTTTTTCAGCCAAATAGTGAGCGCCGCTGTAGCCCAGTTCGTTCACTTCCCTCAAACCGTCTTTGCCCATCAGTGCCATATACACGGTCACGTAAAGAGCCATCAGGCTCTCGTTAGAGCAGATGTTGCTGGTAGCCTTCTCGCGGCGAATGTGTTGCTCGCGGGCTTGCAGCGTGAGCACGAATGTGCGCTTGCCCTCCATATCGGTAGTGGCACCAACGATACGGCCTGGCATCTTGCGGATCAACTTCTTGCTGGTGCAGAGGTAGCCCACGTATGGGCCGCCGAAGTTCATAGGAATACCAAGGCTCTGACCGTCGCCCACAGCGATGTCGGCACCCCATTCGCCTGGAGTTTTCAGCACACCGAGGGTAGAGGCCACATTGTTCATAATCAAGAGCGTCTTGTGTGAGTGGCAGAAGTCGGCCCAGCCGGTGTAGTCTTCCACGATGCCGTAGAAGTTAGGTGCAGCCACAATCACGCCAGCCACATCATTGGCGGCAACCTTAGCCTCGAAGTCGGCGCGGTCGGTCACGCCATCGGCTTCAGCAATCACCTCGATGGTCACGCCATGATATTTAGCGTAGGTGTCTACCACGCGGCGCACGATAGGATTGACGGTGGCGGAAATCAGCACCTTGTTGCGCTTCTTAGCCGCTGCCACAGCCATCATCATAGCCTCGGCGGTGGCTGTGCAACCGTCGTACATTGATGCGTTCGACACTTCCATGCCAGTGAGCATCGTCATCATGCTTTGATATTCAAAGATGTATTGGAGTGTGCCTTGTGAAATTTCAGCCTGGTAAGGAGTGTAGGAGGTGAGAAATTCGCTGCGGCTCACGATACTGTTGACCACCGATGGAGAGTAGTGGTCGTAGCAGCCAGCACCGATAAGGCACTTCAGCGTTTCGTTGCCGTCGGCAAGACCGTTGAAGAACTTGCGCACTTCAATTTCGCTCAATCCCTCTGGCAGATCATATTCTTTTTTCAATACCAAATCTTCGGGAATGTCCTTGTAAAGGTCGTCAAGGCTCTTCTCCCCGCAGGTTTTGAGCATCGCGCGGATGTCGTCTTCGGTATGTGGGAAAAATTTATAACTCATAATAGTTGTTTTAAATGAGAATATAGGGCTGAGGAATGTGTAAAAATGAGTCCCCCAACCCTTAGTTTTTTGAAAAAGTGATTATTCGCCGATGAAAGCCTTGTAAGCGGCAGCGTCCATGAGGTCTTTGAGTTCGCTCTTGTCGCTCAATTCCACTTTCATAATCCAGTTTTCAAAAGCATCCTTGTTGATGAGGCCTGGCTCATCTTCGAGGGCTTCGTTCACTTCCACTACAGTACCGCTTACTGGAGAGAACAAGTCGCTGGCAGCCTTAACGCTTTCTACTGCGCCAAATTCTTCGCCTGCGGTCACTTCGTCGTCCACTTCTGGCATATCAACGTACACCACATTGCCGAGTTCGTGTTGTGCGTGGTCGGTGATGCCCACGTAACCCATGTTGCCTTCCACTTTCACAAATTCATGTGAATCGCAGTAATAGTAGCCTTCAATAATTTTGCTCATAGTTGTTTTTTTTGATTTATGCGAAGATTTGCCATTTTCTTTTTGGCGCGTCTTCTGGTTTATAATTGGTTAGTATTATTTCTTGTATGATTTTTTGTAGAATTTCTTCTTCACGATAGTGGCAGGGAACACTTTCTTGCGAATCTTCACGCTGAGTTCTTCGCCGAGGGTGCCCACAGCACGGTCAACCAATGCGAATGCCAAACTCTTGCCTTCCACCGAAATGCCGCGATAGCCAGTGGTGATGTAGCCCACCACCTTATCGTCTTTCAGCACCTCGTAACCGTGGCGTGCGATAGCCTTGTCATGCAATTCCAGACCCACCAGCTTCTTAGGACTGCCTTCAGCCTTCTGCTTGGCGCAAGCCTCTTGACCGATAAATCCGCCAGTCTTTTCCAACTTCACAAACATGCCGAGTGTGGCGTCGATTGGAGAGATTTCAGCGCTCAGTTCATCGCCATAGAGAGGCAAACCCACCTCGAAGCGGAGCGTGTCGCGGCAGCCAAGACCGCAAGGCTGCACACCTGCCTCAATGAGCAAATCCCACATCTTATTAATAGCGGTGTGGCTTGCGTAGATTTCGAAGCCGTCTTCACCAGTGTAGCCAGTGCGGCTCACGATGATGTTTTCGCCATCGTATTGCATGGTCTTGAATGTGTAGAATATGAGGTCGGTAGCGTCGATTTCGAGCACACTCTTCAGCACGGTTTCGCTGTCGGGACCCTGTACGGCGAGCTGACCGTAGATGTCGCTCTGGTGGTCAACCTTCACGTCGAAGTCCTTGGCGTGTTCCATAATCCAAGCCACGTCCTTGTCGATATTTGCGGCGTTGACAACGAGGAAAAGGTCGTTTTCGCCCATCTTGTACACCAACAGGTCGTCTACAGTGCCACCGTCGGGGTAGAGCATCATACCGTAGAAGATTTTGCCCACAGGGGCATCGGTGATGTCGTTGGTGAATATATAGTTTACGAATTTTTCTGCTTCAGGGCCAGTGATTTCCACTTCACCCATGTGTGAAACGTCGAACACGCCCACTTGGTTGCGCACTGCATTGTGTTCGTCAACGATGCCCTTGTATTGGATAGGCATGTCGAAACCTCCGAATGGGCTCATCAAAGCGCCCAAAGCCACATGTTTGTCGTGCAGACAGGTTACTTTCATTTCTTCGCTCATAATAGTCGTTTTTTTAGTTTAAGATTGTATTAATTAGTTGTTCAGTTGTCATGCTTGCAATCACAGTGCTTGCGTCAAGCTGCTTGAGAGCCTCGGTCAGAGCCTCGCGGGTGTAAGCCACGCCCTTCAGTGGCGCGATGATACTCTCGTCGATACTGCCCAGCACAAAGAAATCGCCAGCAATGTTGATGTCTTTGATGATGTTGTGGTCGAGTTCGATGCTGATTTGGAACTCGCCCACACCGTCAACTCTCTTCTGAATGGTGTTGGTGCATCGAGGATTATTGCCATAGATAAACTCAGGCGTGAGATAGGTCTGCGTGATTTCCTCAATCTGTGCGATGTCGGAGTCGGTGAGCAGAATGTCGCCATCGCACATTTCGCTCTTCACAAAGTCCTTGAATTGCTCAATGTTCATCTTTCCTGCCAGGTGCTCGCTCAGCGTGGTGATACGGCTTCGCACGCTTTTCACGCCCTTCGATGCCAATTTCTCGGTCGATGGGGTGATTGCGCCCTGCATGTGCGCCATGTCGGTGTCGAAAAGCATTGTGCCGTGCACGATGCTGCGTCCGGGCAGATGGTAGAAAGCGTTGCCGCTCACTTTACGGTCGTCGATGAGAATGTCGTTGCGTCCGTTGTCGCTGGCATTCAGCCCCAACTTTTTCAGCACCTCAACCACCGCGTTTGTGTAGCGCGAGAAAGTGAGTTCCACATTGTCGCTGCAAGTGATGTAACTCATCATAATGTTGCTCATGTCGGCAAACACGCAACCGCCACCGCTTTTTCTGCGATAGGTGGCAATGCCGTGCTCGCGGCAGTAGGGAATGTTCACTTCATTTGCTATAAGTTGGTTTCTTCCGAAAATCACAGTTGGATTCACTTGCCACATGAAGAATATGTCATCATCTTTGATGATGCGTGCGGCATATTCCTCCATTGCCAAATAGAATGGAAGAATGCGAGTGTCGGTCTGAGGTAGAAGTAGATACTTCACGTTTGGTTAATAGGGCTTTTCAGCAGTTAATAAATGTAGTTATGTAATGCAATTCCAAAGATAGGAATTTTCTTTGAATTATCCCACATTTTTCACCCTTTTTCACTCTTACATTTTTCTGCCCTCGTTTTTCCGAATAAAAAACCACCGACGTAGAGCCGGTGGTGCATGTTGGTGAAATGGATATGTATATGAGTTGAAATTCTGTTCGTCGGCCACATTTCCCTCGGCATCGGTGGCACGCCAATGTATGATGTTGCGAGCTGTGGAGGAAATGCAGATGCCGCATTTTGTGAGCTTTCCTGAATTCATTTTCGCACACTTCCACGCCATCGTAATCCAGCGCACGGGTAATGGGGTAGCGCTTCAGATGCTCCAGCAGGGCGGTAGATGTGCCCGACTCAAACCAGTAGTGACTGGTGTCGTTTTTGTCAAGAGCCCTTAGCAAGCTGAATGGCGCATATACATCTTTACTTCGAGGAGAGAAATGATAGCCATCGTAATTCTCCCGGAAAAAGGTACGCAAAAAGCAACCCTACACATAAATTATAGATGGTAAAAGCAATAAAGAACCCGTTGGCGGGATTAATCTTGCGCATGTTTAACCTGCCAACGGGTATGATATTAATAAACGTTTGGTTTAAAGTTAAACGTTTACGTCGCTATTTGCATCAGCCCAGTCTGTTGTCTCTGCATCAAACTCGATCGGTTTCAATACAGGATTTCCATGATCATCATAACCACCACCGAAAATCAACGTGTAGATATAACGCTTGCCCGGTTCCCATGTAACTCCGAACGGAACATAAATTGTTTTGTATTCACTTGCTGAACCCCACAGATAAGCTCCGGACTGCTGGATTTTGCAGGTAATCTCCAGATAACATTGCAGCGTCTTGTCGGCACCCTCCTTGGTTTTGCTGTCTCCGGAAACTGTCCAAGCAGTCAGCTCCTGTGGTATATTCAGCATAGGAGCATTTGTGGAAATATCGGTAGCTGCGGTATTACTATTGACCGTGATGTTTGCGCCTGTCACTACGGTAAATGCGTTATGAGATGTTATAGCAGACGAACTCCAACTTCCCGTTCCATCGGCTGTCTTAGGCAATGTGAATTCGCCGCTAAATTTTATATTATTAATCTTGATCTCCTTGATGTCCACCTGCATGTTAGCGTATTGGGTCTTTGCTTTGAATACGACTTGAGACAGAATATGTTTGAATTTAAATTTCACTATTCCGTTGTTTGTGGCTTTTGTCTGGCCTTTGGCTATGGCATACATCACGTCGTAGTTTGCATGAGTACCCTTTGCATACTCATCGATGCAGCTATACTTTATCTTTTGAGTAGTCCCGTTGACATTCCACATATAATTCATCATCATGTCGTCACTAACCGTTCCGGGATTGAACGCGTAAAAGTCCAAAGCCTCGGAAGGCCAATAACGAAGGTCGCTCGCATTGGCATAATCCCACTTATTACCTTTGTACTTGATATGCACTCCGTCATGTTCATAGTCCGTGTCGACCTTTCCCATGAAGGCAGTACCATTCGCCGTAAAAGCGAACACGTCGAAATCGGTGCTCGTCAAGTTGGAGGGGGTAGTAGGTTTAGCCCTCTTGGAGGGAGTAGTAGGGATAGCCCACGTTTGCGCCGCATTACTTAACACGTTAAAACCAATCGCTTTCTGCGAGAAGTTTTCCTCATTCGCAATCTCCTCTTCTGAGCAACCCGTGAGTAGTGCTCCAAAGATTACCCAAAGCATTAATGTTGTGCTTTTTTTCATAAATAAAAATAAATTAAATTAATATATATAATTAATAAACTCGATTACTTAATAACAATAGAACCAGCAAAAGCAGGTTCGAAAAAACTAAAGAGGTCAAGCATTTACCCGGAATCCAATCCGCACTGAAAACTCAAATATCCGTTTATAACACTATATCCTTATTCACATCATCCCAATCATCAACGTCCACATCAAATCCAGCACCGCCACTTCCCGGCTCGGATGGCACCTCGTAATCAAAATTCAACACCAGATGCACATCACCGACATGCCCCGTTACCGGGACATTATGTACTTGGTCGCTCACGTCTTGTTCCAATACAAACATGCTGCCGGAACGGTTCTTGAGATACAGCCGGAAAACATTGGGCTCTCCTTCAAGTGCGGAATGTCCAAACGTATAGAATCCGCCTATAATCTGATTCCGTGAAACCATTCCATCAAAGAGCAGGCTCTCAGAAAGATCGGCGGGCAAACTGTCGCTGGACATGTTAAGCGCGCCGGACATGCCAGAAAGAGCGGCCCGCAAATCCGCCACCCTATCCAGTCCCCGAATACCGTTCACCTCATACGTGTAGTGACATACCATGTTTACGGGAGTTAGCCGTACTATCTTTTCGCTTCCTTCTGGAATGTCCTTGAGGATAACTCCGTCTATATGGTCGCCACACAGCCAGGGTGGGGTGACAGCCATTGTCCGGTTATCCGGCGACTGAACATCACGCGTATCGGCAGTAAAAAGCGTGTAACTGCCGTTTCCTTTCCAAACCATCCCGTCGGTATCGTAGTTGAAGCAAATTACCCGGTAATTATTCTCGGGGAGCTCCACTTCCCCCCCCCCTCTCCTCCGGGGAAATCAAATATCCACGTGTTGCTTTCATCATCGGTCGGATAAAATACAACCCTCATGCCTTCAGGCTTGTCATGATTGGAAATCTTGGTCCAGTCGAATACTACCCGCACCGTGGCAAAGTGCGGATGATTGTAACATAAATCCTTATGCTCACAAGCCGTCAGTCCCATCCATAAAAATATGAACGCCAGACAAAAGCGTATCCGTATCACTGTCTGCCTCCTTTCTTCTCGTTGTAGTTGCCACGGCCCAAGAGCCATACGAGCGAAATCTCCGCCTCCGTGAGACCAAACCAGTGGCGCCGTCGGGTCTCCTTCCAGACATAATGGCCGTCGATAGGGGCATATTTATGGTATTTTCCACCCCAATAGCCCACACCGATGCCGAAATCCAGATTCAGACGACGGGCGATGGGCAGCGAATAACCATACTCCAGACCTACCGAATAGTTCATCTTATCCCAAAGCGTACCACCAGGCTTGCCGCCCATGTAGCCAGTCCCCCCCCTCTCGAAGTCGTAGGTGAATATCCGACCGTAGAGACCGATGTGATGCCCTGTAAGCGGTTTTTCCGACGCTTTTCTGCCAAACCAGCGGCGCACTTCCAGATCCCCGCCATAGAGGCGCCAGTAGTTATGTTTCCGGTCGCTTTTCCACCATGCATACATCCAGTTCCCGGCCAAGGACCAGTTCTTTCCGACGTAAAACTCCACCCCTATATTCGGCACAAGCAACGCATCATAAAGCATGTTCGTTTTCACGTCCATGTAAAAAGGGTCATGTTTTTCCCCAGGCTGGAAACCGCCCGTTTCTCCACCGACCGGAGAAAGCTTACAAGGTAAGAACAATGTATCAGGCAGGTGGGAGATAACCTGCATGGCAGGGAACGACTTCCGTTTCGATTCATACCAAATATACAAACAAGATGCACGAAGATCCGGAAACAAATTCCGATACATGTACCGATATGGGATGCCGTACCGCAAGCGTTTCAATTCATTTATCTTGTTCTCCCCGTTTCCACCTGCTTCCACCTCGGAAACAATACCTTGCAGAAGCTCCACCGTTTCCGATTTACCGGGCATTCCGGGATCATTCTCCACCAAACGCAGCAATCCCCTCCAGTCACGCCCCACGAATACCGACGTTTTCAGTGTGTCGGGTAGCGGCGAGTAACCGCACACGTGATCGAACAAACGTTTCGCCCTTAGTTCAGACAAACGCCTGTTCAGTTCGATGCTCCCCTCGGGGGATGCCGCACCGACCACCATGATCTTGCTCTAAGTTTGCACCGAGAATTGGCGAAGCCCAATAATTATCCAAAAAACAATCT
>OIYV01000883.1_pt1 | contig 15443 bp, 22 predicted proteins | sample 1588251 | NCBI WGS metagenome assembly OIYV01 (sample SAMN03283282) | human gut metagenome | biome: human-associated habitat; material: feces | host: Homo sapiens | place: Peru | collected 2012
TTTACGACTTCTTTTGCCACGAAAAACACATCCTTTCATATTTTCGCTTAGTGGTATATGGGCTAATCCGCATTCCCCTCCACTTGCATTTATATAAAAATATATAATTGCATTTAAGATAATATCACAACTTTGCCTTGTTTTCAAGTATTATTTTTGTTTTGTCCGAGTTTGTTCTAATAGTTTTTTCTTCTTTGTATACATTACGTGCATTATTTCATCACTAGGTTTTTGTTTCATATCATTTATTACTCTAAACCAATATTGGTATTCTTGATATTCTGCTTCATTAGTAAGCTCTAATTTATGTAAAAGTTGATGAGCTTTGACTGTTAATAATGCTCCATTTTCAACTGTTTCTGTACCGCCGTTACGATCTTCTTTAATATGATGGTATGTTATATGATTATTTTTAGTTACTTTAAATCCCATCCAATCAACAGTTGGTTTACCATATATTTTATACATTTCAATTAATATTTCTGGATTCTTCATATTATTTATTTTCCCTTGGTTTTATAGTTAATTTTTTGTTTTGCTCTTTTAGTTGTCTTTTATTAGAGATGTCATATTCTAGTTTATCTTTTAAACTGTACATAATTTGCATTATCTCAAAAGTTGGAGAACATTTCATATCATTAATTAAACGAAACCAATAATTATATTCTTCATATAATTTTGAATCTAAAACTTCAATAGTATGTAATTTAACATGAGCCTTTTTGGTTAAAATGGCACCGTTTTCAAGGCTAGCGTCGCCTCCATCTTCAGCTTTAACAATATGATGATAGGTTAATGTATTTTCTTCACTCACTTCAAAACCCATCCAATCAATTTTAGGTTTACCATATATTTCAAACATTGTTGTTAACACAGATTTGTTTCTCATAATAAGCCTCCCTGATATTATCATATTATCATAAAAAAAGTTTAATGAGAACCATTAAACTTTATTTGATTGCTGATACTTGGAATAATTCTACTTCAACTGGTGTTTCTTGTCCGAAAAGGTCAATTAGAACTGTTAATCTACTATTTTCGATATCAAGATTATCAATAACACCTTCCATGCCTTTGAATGGACCATCAACAATTGAAACTCTTGTTCCAACAGTTAACTCTTTATCAACATCCATTCTTGTCATTCCCATATTAGCTAATATTTTATCTATTTCTTGAGGTTTTAATGGAGTTGGTTTAGCACCTTTTCCACTTGATCCGATGAAACCAGTTACTCCTGGAGTATTTCTAACGATATACCATGCTTCATCTGTCATAATCATTTCTACTAAAATATATCCTGGAAACATTTTTTTAGTTTTTTCTTTAACGCTTCCATCTTTCATTGTTTCTTTAACAGTTTCTTCTGGGATAATAATTCTAAAGATATAATCTTGAAATCCCATAGATTCTGTACGCATTTCTAATTTTTCTTTAACTTTAGATTCATGTCCACTATATGTGTTAACAACATACCATTCTTTTTCCATAAATTATAACCCCTTTACTAATGAACTTATCCACGCAAATAATGCATCTAAACCATAAAAGTATAAACCAAATATAACAACAAATGCTAATGTTGCAATACTATATTTAAGCATATCTTCTTTAGTTGGCCATTTTACTTTTTTTAATTCAGCTTTTACTTCCTTAAAAAATGATTTCTTTGGAGTAGATACTTTCTTTTCTTTTTTTACAATTTTCTTTTGAACTTTTTTAGGTTCAACTTTTTTTGTTTCTTCTTTAGTTTTTGCCATTTTTACACCTCATTTTTTTTCAAATAAAAAACACCTTTTCGTGCTTAAATGTAATATATCACATTTATTATTATAAATCAAGTAAAAAGATTTATTACTTATCATAATAAATCTTTTATTTTATTGCGTATTCTTTGAATAGTATTGTCTATTTGTTTTGGTTCTTTATTTAATATTTTAGCAATGTCTTGGTAACCAAAACCATTTATAACTAATTTATAAACATCTTTTTCAAATGGTGATAAATCATCATTTATTTTTTTTGTTAATTCTTCTAGTCTTTCTTCATTTTCCATTTTATGTAGAGGATCTAAAGAACTATCACCTAATATTTCTTCCAAAGGTCTTTTAAATGCTTCATATTCAGCTTCTAAACTGTAAGCTTCAGTATTTACTTTGTTTTTAGTTGTTTCAGCTTTGCGAATACAATTTTGAATTTTTCGTTCAACCACTAGAGATATAAATGTAGGAAGTGATGTGCTTTTATCTGATGAATATTTAATTAGAGCATCTGTAAAAGCTAACATTGCTTCTTGTTTGACTTCTGATATATCAATACCTAAAGCATAAATAGTTCTTTTATATTTAGCTAAAATTATAGAAATTATATAACTATATTTATCATATAAAATATTTTTAGCATCTTCATCATTTTCGGAAAACATGGTAATTAATTTTTCGTCATTAAATTCCATTATTCACCTATTCCAAAAATTAATATACCTGCTGAAACGGAAGCATTTAATGAATTTACTTTACCTTTCATTGGGATACTTATAATTAAATCACTATTCTTTTTTACTAATTGACTTACTCCGAATCCTTCTGAACCAATAATTAAACATACTTTATCAGCGTAAGTAACTTTACGATAATCTTCACCGCCTGCTTCGGCAGCATAAATAAAGAAGCCTTTTTCTTTTAATTTATTAATGGCGTTTACTAAATTATTGACCATTATGATGTTTACTCTTGAAATAGCACCAGTGCTAGTTTTCATAACAGTTTCATTAACTAATACAGAACGATCTTTAGGAATAATTATATTTTTAATACCTTTTGCTTCACATGAACGAATAATTGCTCCAAAGTTATGAGGATCTTCTAGGTGATCTAACATTACTACAAAAGTATCATCAGTTATATCATCTAGGGTTCCATATACATAGTCATATATTTCAATAATAATACCTTGATTGTTTGGTAACATTTTATCTAATACTTTAGGATCGGTATTAACATATTTTAAGTTAGATTTTTTGATTGTTTGGATTATTTCTTGATCTTTAAAGTTAGAACTAAGATATACTTTTTTTATTTTACTTTTATCGGTTTCGTTAAAAACGTTTTTTCCACATACTCTCATTTTAATATTCCTTTCATAATTTCTTCTAATCTATCTTTATTATTTTGATATAAATAGCCAATTAAACATTCAAAGCCAGTAGCTTTATGATATGTAACTATATCTGTTGATTTACTTTTATGACTAGGAGCATTACGTCCTTTTCTTACAATTTCTTGTTCTTCATCTGCTAAAAGATTATTATTTATTAGTTCTTCTAAAATGTTTTTTTGAGAAGTTGCTGATACATATTTTAGGGATTCTTTTTGTAAATCATTTACATTACATATTCCTTTGTTTATTAGGTATTCTCTTACATATAGTTCATAGACGGCATCTCCAAGATATGCCATTATTAAGTTTTGCATAGTCATCACGGGAAAAATATAACACAATTTTAATTAAAAGTAAAATAAAAGAGTTAATATATTTTTTGGGATATTAACTCTTTATTATTAATTATTCTTGTATTTTCAGGATCTAATTTTAAGGCTTTTTTAGACCATTTAAGAGATGTTTTGTAATTACCTAAGTAATACTCACAAACACTTAATAAATCTTCTACAGTGCCATTATAACAAGCAGGATCATTAATATATGACTTATTGTTATTATTTTGATTTAAACACATAAGTAAATAAGATTTAGAAGCTTCATAATTATTCATAAGATAGTATACATAAGCTGTTTCAAAATAAGGTTCTCTTTTAGTAGAACATTCACTTATGGATCTTAAAGCATGTTTTAAAGCTTCAGGTAAATTATTAAGCTTTGTGTAACATCTTGATATAAATCTTTCAGAAGCACATCTTTCTTCATCCCAAGTACTTGTAGGCATTGATAAATGTTTTTTTAAAGTAGTAATGGCATCGTCATATTTACCATAAAACATATATTCTCTGCCTAGATAATGCATGTTGCGGTCGTTGTTGGGGTCTTCTTTAACAGCTAGTTCCAGAAGTGGTAAATAGCTTGATCTAGACTTTGTACTATCTGGATAATGTTTTAATGTTATTTCATCTAAGGTTACAATTTTTTCACCATTAAGTGAGCATTTTAATACTTCGTGAACTGGGTTTACCCAGGTGTAACCTTTTCTGGTATGAATTTTTTCTTGATAGAAGTTAACAGCAGGATTGCCGTATTTGTCAAAAGACCATATGTAGTTGTAACGACAACGATTTGCATTTTTGAATTTTTCTTCAAGAACTTGACGCCAACCTGGAGCAAATATTTCGTCTATATCTGTACAGACACAAATATCAACATCATCTGGCACCATATCTAATGATTTATTTCTAGCTACATCAAATCGCCATGGTTTAATTATTTCTTGTTTAACATGAACATTTAGTTTTTGAAGTAATTCAACAGTATTATCGGTAGAACCGGTGTCTAAGACATAGATATCATCTGCTTCTTTCATGGAGTTATACCAACGATCTATAAATTTAGATTCATTTTTGATAATAGCGTATACTATTATTTTCATTTATTTTTATGCTCCTTGTGGACCAGTCGGACCGGTTGGACCTGTAGGGCCGGTTTCTCCTTGAGGACCGGTTGGGCCTTGTGGAATTGTTAGATTAAGAAAATAATTTGGAGCTGTTCCAGTTATGGATGCAGCTGCTTGAGTTCCTGGTTCACCTGTTGATATTGTTCCAATTGATAAAGTTGGTGTTTCACCTGCTTCACCTTGGGGACCGGTTGGACCAGTTGGGCCTGTTGCTCCGGCTGGGCCGGTTGGACCCGTTACTCCTTGTGGACCTGTTGCTCCTGTTGGACCTATTAATCCTTGAGGGCCAGTCGCACCAGTTGGGCCGGTTTCTCCTTGAGGGCCAGTCGCACCTGTTGGACCTATTACTCCTTGTGGACCAGTGGCTCCAGTTGGGCCTGTTGGACCTTGCGGACCAGTGGCTCCTGCGATTCCTTGAATACCCTGAATTCCTTGCGGACCTGTGGGACCAATCGGACCAGGTGGTGCACAGAATGTGTAACAACATCCTAATTCATTATTACAATCGTTCATAATTTCACCTCTATATATTTTATGTTCCTTTGTGTATAAATGTGAAAAAAAAGATACGATTGTATCCTTTTAAATTTCTTTTATATATTTATATGCATTAATTGCAGCACTGGCGCCTTCACTAGCAGCAGTTATTATTTGATATATTTCTTTTTTAGTATTATCACCGCAGGCATATAATCCTTTGATGGATGTTTCTTGATGTTCATCAACTAATATGTAACCTTTATCATTTGTTATTCCTAAATTTTTAACAAAATGAGTAATTGGGCCATAATCATTATTTACAAATAATCCATCTACATTTAAATTTATATCTTTTAATTTTATTTCTGAAATTTTTTCATTTCCAATTATTTCGTTTATGTTTTGGTTAAAAAACACTTCAATATTTTCTAAATTATTAACTTTATCAACAAGTTCTTTTGATCCGATTAATTTTTCTTTATTAGATATTAAGTATAATTTTTTTACTAATCCAGATAAGTAGATTGCATCTTCTAGTCCTCTAGGGTTTGAACTATATAGTGCAACTGTTTTATCTTTATATAGACTGCCATCACATAAAACACAATAACTTACTCCTGGAAGATTTTCATTTGGTATGTTTAATTTTTGAGGTCCTCTTCCGGTAGCAATTATTACTGCTTTAGATTTATAGGTATTATTTGATGTTTCAATAACTTTGATATTGTCTTCAAGTGTTATATTCTGTACTTCTTCATTTACCATAGGTATTTTTAAATCTTTAAATTGTTTATAAAATTGCATAGCTAAATCTGAACCATTAATATGTTCATAACCTAGGTAGTTTTCCACTTCTTTTATATTATGAAGCGTACCTCCAGGCATACCTCTTTCAATAACTAAAACATTTAAATTACTTCTTTTGGCATATATGCAAGCATTTATACCAGCTGGTCCTAATCCTATTATAATTAAATCGTACATTTTTTATCTCCTAATATCTTATTTTGTCCATATTGTTGCTGTCATTATATAAATCTTCGAATTTACTTTTTCTTTTATTTATCATAAGCATAACAATACCTATAACTATCATTGTAATTGAAACAATTTGTGCTACTTTAAATCCTGCTAACATTAAGGCATCGGTTCTGCTTGTTTCAATAAAGAATCTTATTGTTCCATAACCAACTAAATATAAAGCTGTCATGGTGCCTACTTTTCTATAAGTTCCTCTTCTAATGATTAGAAAAGCTATAAATAGAATAAAGCAGGCTATTGATTCGTATAAAAATGTTGGTGTGTAATATATACCTTCAATTTTCATTCCTTTGATAATAAATTCTGGGATATGTAAGCTTTGTAGATGTTCTAAAGTTGTTGCAGCTCCGTGTGCTTCTCCATTAAAGAAGTTGCCCCATCTACCAATGGCTTGACCTAATAATAGTGGTACACATATAAAGTCGGTAAATCTAATGGTTCTAGCTCCATATCTTTTAGTATAGAAAAATAATGTTAATAAGCCACCTATTAAACCACCATGGATAGCAAGACCACCTTTCCATACTTGAAGAATTTCAGTTATGTTTTGAGAATAATAATTCCAATTAAAGATTACATAGTATAATCTGGCACATAAAAATCCAAAGATTATTGCCCAGAAGCTCATATTAAAAATAAATTCTGATTTTACATTAAATCTATTTGCTTCTTTTTTTATTAAATATAGGCATGATACTACTGCTACTAGCATTAATAACGAGTACCATCTAAGTTCAAAATTGCCTATTGTGAAAATTATAGGATTCATCTTTTACCTACTATTGTTTTTGTAATAATTGAATCTAATAAAATATTAGCAAATGAAATAAATATTGAAATAAAGAATGGAACAAACCAACCTTCTACTACAAAAGCAGATCCCATTATTAATGATGCTAGTTTTAATATTATGACGTTATTAATTGGATATAATAAGCCTAATGACATAACTGTTATTGGAAATGATAGTAATTTAAATAATGGTTTAACGGTACTATTTAATATCATTATTACGATTGATGTTATGATGGCATATCCAAAGGAGCTTATATAAAATCCTTTAAATATTTTTGATGCTAATACTAACACGGCAGAATTAATTAACAGAGTTAAAATCCATTCTACTAATGCATACTTTATGTTTTTTTGTTCACTATAAATTATCATTTAATCACCTATTTTAATTATATAATTATTTTTTATGTTTATCAATTCATATAGTTTTGATATGTAAACTACTTTAGTTTATCAATTAGGTATTGTCCTGTATATGAATCTTTATTTTTTGCTACTTGTTCTGGAGTTCCAGTTGCGATTACTTTTCCACCATCATTGCCACCATTTGGGCCTAAATCAACAATGTAGTCTGCACATTTAATAACGTCTAAGTTGTGTTCAATTATTATAACTGTATCGCCATTATCTACTATTCTTTGAAGAATTACTAATAATTTTTTGATATCGTCGGTATGTAGGCCGGTAGTTGGTTCGTCTAAAATAAAGACACTTTTACCAGTTGGTTTTTTTTGCAATTCTTTTGCTAATTTTACTCTGGCTGCTTCTCCACCTGATAGAGTTGGAGCACTTTGACCTAATTTAATATATGATAAGCCGACATCAACCATTGTTTGTAATTTATTTTTAATTTTAGGACTTGCATTAAAGAATTCTAAAGCTTCGGAAACTCTCATATCTAATACTTCGGATATGTTTTTGCCTTTATATTTTACTTCTAGAGTTTCGGAATTGTATCTTGTTCCGTGGCATACGTCACATGGGACATAAACATCTGGTAAGAAGTGCATTTCTATTTTCTTTACGCCATCTCCCCAACATGCTTCACATCTTCCACCTTTAACATTAAATGAGAATCTTCCTTTATCATAACCTTTAATTTTTGATTCTTTCATTTCAGCAAATAAATCTCTGATGTCATCAAAAACTCCAACATAAGTGGCGGGATTACTTCTAGGGGTTCTTCCAATTGGATCTTGAGATATATCAACAACTTTATCGATATCATCAATACCTTTTATTTCTTTATGTTTGCCTGGAACTACCATAGTTCCGTACACTTTGCTTCTTAAGGCTTTTAAAAGTATTTCATTTACTAAAGTACTTTTTCCGGAACCCGATACACCAGTCACTAATGTCATTGTTCCAAGCGGTATTTTTACATTAATGTTTTTTAAATTGTTTTCTTTAGCACCTTTTATTTCAATGTAATTGCCGTTGCCTTTTCGACGTTTTTTAGGCACTTCAATTTTTAGTTCTCCACTTAGATATTTTCCGGTTAAACTATTTGGATTTTTCATTACTTCTTCTGGAGTTCCTTTAGCTACAATGTATCCTCCTTCTGACCCAGGACCCGGTCCGACATCTACTAGGAAATCAGCAGCTCTCATTGTATCTTCATCGTGTTCTACTACGATTAAGGTATTACCAAGATCTCGCATTTCTTTTAAAGAGTTTGAAAACGATAATTTTAACATGAACAAAATCTTTGATATGAACAACAAAGATATTCTTACAGACAGTGCGATTCTTGGAGCATTGATCGCATCATGTAGTTTTATCTATATTTCACAAGATGAAGACGGATATCCTAGACTTCAGGTAATCGATGCGTATGATGCGACAGGCATCATTGATCCAATCACTAACATGATGATAGAAGGATATGCAGTGTTGGAACGTGATGAGAAATATAATATTTTAACAGATGCTTATTTTACGTGTGAAGAAACAGTTGTGTTTGATTATGTTGGACATAGAGAAATACATGTTCCTAATCCAGCAAGATATTGTTTGTTGGTGCCAGTGATCCATAAGCCAGATGCAAAAAGACAGTTTGGCCACTCCAGAATCTCAAGAGCATGTATCGATCTTCAGCAAGGAGCACTTAGAACATTGAGACGTTCAGAAGTAGCTGCAGAATTCTACTCATATCCGCAAAAATATATTCTAGGTACAGATGCAGATGCAGAACAGATGGACAAAATCAGAGCATCTATCTCGACCATGCTTCAAATCTCACGAAGCGAAGACGGAGGAAGTACACCAACGGTAGGACAGTTTGCACAACAATCCATGTCACCACATATTGATCAATTAAAATCGATAGCATCTTTGTTTGCAGGAGAAACAGGATTAACACTGGATGATCTTGGTTTTGTGACAGACAATCCATCAAGTGCAGAAGCAATTAAGGCAGCACATGAAAACTTGCGATTGGCCGCAAGAAAAGCACAAAAGAATTTCGCAACTAGTCTGATTAATGTTGGATATCTTGCAGCATCTGTCAGAGATGGATTTGAATACAAAAGAAATCAGATTTACGAAACAAAAGTTAAATATGAACCACTATTTGAACCGGATATGTCTACATTATCATTAATCGGAGACGGAGCTATTAAAATCAATCAAGCGGTTCCAGGATATTTTAATAAAGATAACCTACAGGATCTTACTGGTATTGCATCAAGTAAATTGGATGTTCCATCAGTGCCGGATGGTGAGGAATAAACATGGATGATATTTCAATTGGACTTCTTAAGCAAGTTAAGAAGTCTTTTTCTTCCGGTGTTGAAGATTCTAAAACTATTAATGATTTATTAAAAAAGCTAGATGATAAAAAAGCGGATTACGAAGATGCGCAGAAATATGCGATTGAAGTTGGTGAGCTTCTTTCAATGTCTTTTGAAGAAAACATTGATTCTGCATCATTACCAAACGGAAAGATGTACTACAACATTGCGAAAAAGGTTGTGGATCCAGAATTAAAAGAAGGATTCGAAAAAGTTTCAGATTATTCTACGAAGGTTCAAAAAATTTTAAATGAAGATGCAAAGATTGGATTAAAAGTTCAAAAACCCGTATACAATCAAGCAAGATCTAATGGAATTGTTAGAAGATTGGCAGATGCAGAGTCCTATGATGATGTTTCCTGGATTTTAAAAGATCCAGTAGTAAACTTCCATCAAAGTGTTGTGGATGATACGATCAAAGTGAATGCAGAGACACATTATAAAGCTGGCATGCATCCAAAAATCACTAGAAAAGTAGCTGGTAAAGCTTGCGATTGGTGTATGAATCTAGCTGGAACATATGAATATCCGGATGATGTTCGTGATGAAGTCTATCATAGGCACAGGGATTGTAGGTGTATTGTTACTTATGATCCGGGGAACGGAAAAACTGTGCAAGATGTGCATACAAAGAAATGGCAAGATGTACATGCTTTAGAAATTGAAAATAGAAAGACTGAATTAGAAAAAACATATGTTGGAAAAGATGTTACACCAGAATATTATGGTGCCATTAGAACAGATAAAAAAAAATTGCTATTTGATGAAAATCTTTTTGAAAAAGATCACAAAGTGGAAATTGAAGTTGCAAATCTTGTAGTAAATAAATTCGGTGGAGAGATGAAAGTACTTCAAGAAAACAATCAGACGAAAATGCCTGATTATTTATGGAATGATAAATTTTGGGATTTGAAAACCTGCAGTTCTGAAAAGGCTTGTAACAGTGCAATAAGGCATGGATTAAAACAAATAGCTAATAACCCAGGAGGAATAATTCTTGATTACAGATCTTTTGATGCCGATTTAAACAAAATCAGAGATAACATGGATAGTCGTATGAAATATAGTAATTTCAGTGTTGATATTATGGTTATTCAGACTGGGGAACGTTTTAAAGTATTTAGATACAAAAAATAAAGGATGCCCCCCGCCGACATTGGCGAAGACCATCCTTCTATATATATTTTACGATTTAGTGAACAGTTATGCAAGGAGGAAATATGGCTAAAGATGATTATTATGTAATTGTGTATCAGATATTGTCTTATTTATATAGAACCTTAAAAGAAGGCACTGAAGTAGATCCTAAAATGTTAACTTTTGATGGGTATTTATTTAAAATCAATGAAAGATATTGGCTATATATTATGAAAAATCTGATTAATGATGGATATATCGATGGATGTCAAGTAGTGATAGCTTGGAAAAAAGGGGTTACTCTATCAGGAATAGAGGATGTAATGATAACGCCTAAAGGAATTGACTATTTATGTGATAACAAAACAATTAAAAGAGCGTATGAATTTGCGAAAGACAATTTGCAGATTTTACCAATTAAATTATAGCTTGATCCAGCGTCTGTAGAAATACAGGTGCTTTTATTATGCAAGGATGTGATGTGTATTGAGTGTGATTATTATTTTGGATAGCTAGGAGGATTAGAATGGAGAATGCAGTGCCTAAAAGAATAGGCAGACAGACTCCTACTACTTCCGTAACTATTCCTTATGTAAAAACATATGGCCAGGATGCCATAGAACTTTATGAAAAATCTAAACGTAAGGCCATGGACTGGCAGAAAATGTTAGTTTATGACATTTTATCAATCACTGAAGATGGTCTATGGGTTCATAACAGATTTGGATATGAAATACCTCGTCAGAATGGTAAAGGTGAAGTTGTTGCGATTGTTGAGATGTGGAAATTGCAGAATGGCGAAAAGATTATGCATACTGCACACAGAGTCAACACTTCTCACACTGCATGGGAAAGACTATGTGCATTACTTGATGATGCAGGTGTTCAGTACAAGTCTATTAAACAAAAAGGTGCTGAAGAAATTCGCTTGGAAGAAACAGGAGGATATATTGCTTTTCGTACTAGATCCAATACTGGAGGTCTAGGTGAATCATTCGATACTTTGATTGTCGATGAGGCCCAGGAATATACTACAGATCAAAGTTCCGCATTGAAATATACTATTTATTCGTCTGAGAATCCTCAGACGATTTTTTGTGGAACCCCACCAACCGCGGTATCTGCAGGTACTGTATTTACGGATATGCGTAAACGTGTATTGAGTGGAAAAAGTAAAAATACAGGTTGGGCAGAATGGTCTGTGGAATTTATGACAGATGTTGAAGATGTAGATGCCTGGTACGAAACAAATCCAGCGTTAGGAATCAGAACATCTGAAAGAACGATTGAAGCGGAATTGGAAGATAATGACGATATTGACTTCAATATTCAACGTTTAGGTTTATGGCTACAGTACAATCAGAAATCTGCGATAACTGAAAACGAGTGGAAAAATTTGAAGGTTGACGCTCTACCTAAGTTTACAGGTAAGTTGTATGTAGGAATAAAGTATGGCCATGATGGCGAAAATGTGGCATTGTCTGTAGCATGTAAGACCACTAACAAAAACATTTTTGTAGAATCTATAGACTGTAGGAAGATCAAAGACGGAAATACTTGGATGATTAATTTTTTGGCCAATGCCGATATAGGTGGTATTGCGATTGATGGAGCAAACGGACAACAGATTTTGGCGGCCGATATGAAGGAAGATGGCATAAAGAAAAGGCCAGTGCTGCCAACTGTAAAAGATGTTATTGCTTCAAATCAATTGTTCGAACTTGCAATATCAAATAAATCGGTTTGTCATAATGATCAACCTGCATTAACACAATCTGTAACTAATTGCGAAAAGAGAGCGATTGGATCCAGTGGAGGATTCGGATTCAGATCCATTAAAGATGGTGTTGAAGTAGCCTTATTAGAATCTGCAATATTAGCTTACTGGATGTGTTCTAAGAAAAAGGAACAAAAACCACAGAGAATAAGCTACTAGGAGAACATATATTGTTCTGTTTTTTTACGTAACTATACGGGAAAATAGGAGGAAAAAACATGGATTTTAAACCAATTGAAACACAAGAACAATTTGAAGATGCAATCAGGGATAGAGTGGACAGAATCAACAAGAAATATGAATCTTGGACAAGTCCTGATAAATTGCAAGAAATTAAAGATGGTTATGAGCAAAGTGCTAGCAAAAAATTTGAAGGTTATACATCACCTGAAGACTTGCAGACAATGAAGAATAATTATGAATCTCAGCTTGAAACAATTCGTAACGAAAATACTTCGTTAAAAGCTTCTCAATTACGTTCAAAGGTAGCAAATGAATTTAAACTACCAACAGAAATGGCATCACGCTTACAAGGTAGTACAGAAGAAGAACTTAGAGCGGATGCAAAAACATTAGCTGAATTAGTGTCAACAAATAAAACCGTTGTATTGCCATTACATGGTGAATCAACAGGCGGCAGCACTGACAAGAATGCAGCTGTTAAAGAATTATTATCACAATTTAAAGATTAAAAGGAGAAAAAAACAATGTCAACAATCACAAAAAGTACAGGGCTATTCCCATCAAATTTAGTCACAAGTGTATATAGTAAAGCTAAAGGCTTTTCATCATTAGCAGCATTATCACAACAAGAACCTATTCCTTTTTCAGGCAATGATGTAATGGTTTTCTCAATGGATGGAGAAGCTTCTATCGTTGGTGAAGGTGAAAATAAACCGGCAGGAGATGCAGCTTTTACAAAGAAAACTATCACACCTATCAAAATCGTATATCAGCACAGATTAACAGACGAATTTATTAACATGTCTGAAGAAAAGCAGTTACCTTATTTAGGACAATTCGTTGATGGACTTGCAAAAAAAATGGCACGTGCAGTGGACATCATGACCATCCAAGGTGTAAATCCTGCTGATGGTGTTGAATCTGCAAAGATTGGTGATAACTGCTTCGCAAAAGCAGTAACGAATAAAGTAACTTATGCAGCAGTAAAGGCAGATGAAAATTTAGATGATGCGGTTGCATTAATCCAGGGAAAAGATTGCGATGTCACTGGTATTGCTATGGCGCCAGCATTCGCATCTGCATTAGGAAAAATTAAAGCTGCAGGAACTGGAACATATTTATATCCTGAATTCCGCTTTGGAAATAAACCAGCAAACTTCGGAGGCATGGCAAATAGTGTAAACAATACAGTTGCATTTAAAAATAGTAAAATTCGTGCAGTTGTTGGTGATTTTGCAAATGCATTCAAATGGGGCTATGCAGAGCAAGTACCTATGAAGATCATCGAATATGGAGATCCAGACGGACAAGGCGATTTACAGAGAGCTAATCAAATCGTATTGCGTGCAGAAACATATGTAGGATTCTGTGTATTGGATCCTGATGCGTTTGCATTGATTACAACTGATTCTGCAGTTGCAGCATAGAGGTATTAATGGACTACGCGACAATCGATGACGTTGGTGTTCTTTGGAGAAACATGACCAATGAGGAATTAAAACGTGCTAGAGCATTAATTCCCGTGGTGTGTTCTTCTCTAAGAATCGAAGCAAAAAAAAGAGGTAAAGATTTAGATCAAATGGTTTCACAAGATCCAGATTTACTAACAGTAGCAAAATCAGTAACTGTAGATGTTGTCGCTAGGACCTTGATGACTTCTACAGATAAAGAGCCGATGTCTCAATTTTCGGAATCGGCTCTTGGCTATTCTGCTTCTGGCACATTTTTAGTTCCAGGAGGAGGCTTGTTTATCAAAAATTCAGAACTCGTAAGATTAGGAATTAAGAATAAGCAGAAAATACGAACAATAGATATGTGTGGTGGCACAAATGATTAAAGGAATTGATGTTGCTCTATATGAAAAAACAAAAGTAGGAGTAGATGCATTTAATGCACCAGTATACGCAGATAAGCCAGTAATGGTAAAAGATGTGTTAGTATGTCCTTCAACATCTCAGGAGATTCTAGATTCAACCAATCTATATGGGAAAAAGGCAGTTTACACATTGGCCATTCCAAAAGGCGACAATCACGACTGGGCAGATGCAACTATTTCTTTCTTTGGCAAGAAATGGAAATCCTTTGGTATTCCATTGGAAGGCATCGAAGAAATGATTCCTTTGCGTTGGAATAAGAAAGTCATGGTGGAAAGATATGAATGATTTTGAGTTTAAATTGAATTATGAAGGCATTGGCCAATTACTGAAATCTGATGAACTTAAACAGATTTGTGAAGAAAAAGCTAGGTCTGTTTTAGAGGCGTGTGGCGAAGGGTATGAATTGGAAACAAAAGTAGGCGCTAAACGTGTTAGAGCAAAAGTTAAGGCATCTACACCACACGCGTATTACAGTAATTTGAAGCATAATACATTAATGAAGGCATTAGGAAAATGATTGAAGTAGTATTGCTAAATTATTTAAAAGAAGTTCTGTCTGTTGATGTATTTATGGAGATCCCACCAAATCCACCAGATACATATGTTCGTATAGAAAAAACAGGAAGTGGAGAAGAAGAGCATATTAATATGGCTACTTTTGCACTGCAGTCTTATGCAGATTCGATGTATGAGGCTGCTTTATTGAATAGAGAAGTTATTGAAAAAATGAAAAACATGAT
>OIYV01000884.1_pt1 | contig 15426 bp, 15 predicted proteins | sample 1588251 | NCBI WGS metagenome assembly OIYV01 (sample SAMN03283282) | human gut metagenome | biome: human-associated habitat; material: feces | host: Homo sapiens | place: Peru | collected 2012
TAAGTGACATTGATTTTGACGGTTACGGACTTTTTTGACAGTCTGAAACGGGCGACTCCCTTTCCAATCAAGGGAGTCGCCCGTTTTTTATATGTCGAGAATGCCGAGCAGGATAATCCCCGCCACGACGAAGGCGATCATGATATAGTGCTTCCACGACAGGCGTTCGCGCAGGAAAATGCCTGCCCAGACGGCGGAGAGCACGCAGTAAGACGAAATGATCGGCGCGGCGAGCATCACGTGCGTGTCGTCGTTGATGGCGTTGATGTAGAAGAATTGACCGATCGTTTCGCAGACCGCGCCGAGATACTTCGGCGTCTCCATGCGGAGGGTGAACTTCTCTTTTTTGCGCAGCAGGAAGATCAGGCAGAAGATACCGGCGGCAACGAAGGTCAGCTCATAGGCGACGTTGGCGGTGGCGGCCGCTGCCGTCTCCATGCGCTCAACAAAGGCCTGCGCCGCGTCGGAAAGGGTGCTCAGGTCATCGGGAATGCCGCCTGCAAGCTCCGGAAGAAGCTCGGTCGGCATAAATTTCTGCACAAATTCGCTCCGGAAGCGGTCGAGCACCATCGAATCGGAGAACGTGCCGGCCGCGTCGAGCAGGCAGTAGGCCACGGGCAGGCACAGCGCGAGCCAGCTCTTGGCGTACTTGCGGTTGGCGTGCTCCTGACGGCGGGCGCGCAGCGTGTCGTCCTCCTGCGCCTCCACGATGCCAAGGCCGATCACGCCGCCGCAGATGAGCACGATCGCGCCGACCACCATCACGGGGCTTGCGCCCTCAAAGGCGGCAAGGCCGCCGGTGACGATATACAGCAGCGCGACGACCGCGCCGGAGGAGTTGCAGATCGGCGAGGAGATGGACAGCTCGATATAGCGCAGGCCGACGTAGCCCAGTGCCATCGAGAGGATGTACAGCAGCGACACGGGCAGATAGGTCAGGAAGACGTGCCACGTGAGACTGATGTTGTCTTTGCACAGGAGCGTGTAGATCGCGTGCAGCCCCATGACCGCGCCCACGGCGACGACCATTTTCAGGTGCGCGGTCTTGTCGCGCTCTCCGCAGCAGCCAATTTTGGAAAACAGATCCGAGCCGCTCCAGAAGAGCAGCGCTGTCAGTGAAAACCAGAACCATTGCATGGTCAGATCACCTCCGGAAGCGTCGCAAGACCGGCATTGACCATCTTCTGCACGGACAGGAGAATGCCCAATTTTGCGTGGTACCACGTCAGGCCGCCTTGGAAATAGACGGCGTAGGGCGGGCGGATCGGCCCGTCGGCGGAAAGCTCGATGGAACTGCCCTGCACGAACGCGCCCGCGGCCATGATGACCTCGTCTTCATAGCCGGGCATTGCCCACGGGATGGGGTCGGCGTAGCTGTCCACCGGCGCGGCGGCCTGAATGCCCTTGCAGAAGGCGATCATGCCCTCGCGGCTTCCCAGCTCCACTGCCTGAATGATGTCGTGGCGGCTCTCGCTGCCGTTCGGCACGACGCGGAAGCCCATCTTTTCATAAAAGTTCGCCGCGAAGATCGCGCCCTTGAGCGCGCCGCAGACCACGGTGGGCGCAAGGAAGAAGCCCTGAAAGAGCGCAGGCATCAGGCCGAGATTCGCGCCGACCTCCTGCCCCAGACCGGGCGCGGAGAGACGGTAGGCGCAGCGGTCGACCAGCGCCTTCTTGCCGCAGATGTAGCCGCCGATCGGCGCAAGGCCGCCGCCGGGGTTTTTGATGAGGCTGCCGACGATGAGATCGGCGCCGACGTCGCTCGGCTCGATCGTTTCGACAAATTCGCCGTAGCAGTTGTCCACCATGCAGATCAGATCCGGCTTGAGCGACTTGAGAAATGCGATCAGCTCTCCGATCTGACCGACCGAGAAGGTCGGCCGCGTCGCGTAGCCCTTGCTGCGCTGGATGGTGGCGAGTTTTGTTTTTTCGTTCACCGCCGCGCGGATGGCGTCGTAGTCAAAGCCGCCCTCCGCCGTCAGATCCGCCTGCCGGTAGCTCACGCCGTATTCGCGCAGCGAGCAGGCGGAGGGACGCAGGCCGATCACCTCTTCGAGCGTGTCGTAGGGCTTGCCCACCGGAGAGAGCAGCTCGTCGCCGGGCAGGAGGTTGGCCGAGAGCGCTACCGCGAGCGCGTGCGTGCCGCAGGTGATCTGCGGGCGGACGAGCGCGGCCTCCGTGTGGAAGGTGTCGGCATAGACGCGTTCGAGCGTGTCGCGCCCCACGTCGTCATAGCCGTAGCCCGTGGTGGCGGCGAAGCAGGCCGCGCTGACGCGGTTTTTTTGCATGGCGGCGATCACCTTCGCCTGATTGTATTCCGCGACGGCATCCGCCGCCGCAAAACGCTCCTTCAAACCGGTCAGGATCTTCTCGCCGCAGTCATAGACGTCTGCGTGCACACCGAGACCGGCATATAGCTCTTTCATTTCTCTTCCTCCATGTTACTGAAAATGCGCTGCGCAACGTCGCGCAGCACGTCGGGGCGGGTGACGATGATACCGTTTTCCTCGTCGCCCAAGATCAGAAGCGTGTCGCCGGACTGAATGTGAAAGACCTCGCGCGCTTCCTTTGGGATGACGATCTGTCCACGGTCGCCGACCTTCGCCGTTCCGAAGACGTGCTTGCCGCGCGGCATTCCCAACAGATGCTTACCGCCTGCCATGAAATTCATACCTTTCCTATTTGTGTGAATATGATCCTATCATGCGTCCCTGCAAAAGTCAAGGAAAAATGTGTCAGTCCACCGCCACATCGGCGTATTGCAGGGGGATGAGCGCCGCAAGCGACTGCGGCGCGGTCTCAATTTGCAGACCGATGCGCCCCGCGCTGAAAAAGATCGTTTCAAGCGCCTGCGCCTGCTGCTGCACCACGGTAGGCAGCTGCTTTTTCATGCCAAGCGGGCTGCACCCGCCGTGCACATAGCCCGTCAGGGGCAGAAGCTCCTTCTGCGGCAGCATGGCGACGGATTTTTCGCCGACGACGGCGGCTGCCTTTTTCAGGTCCAGCTCCGCCTCCGCCGGTAGGAGGAAAACGTAATGCCCGCCGCTCTTTCCGACGGTGACAAGGGTCTTATAAATGCGCTCGGGCGGCTGCGAGAGCAGCGCCGCGACCTCGGCGGCGCTGTGCGCACCGCCTTGCACCGTGTGAACGCGGTAGGTCAGCTTTTTTCGGTCCAAAAACCGCATAGCGTTTGTCTTATCCATGGAAAAGCTCCTTATTCTCGCGCGGTGTAAGCTGCCATGCCGACCTTCAGGCGGGCAAGCCCGTCCTCTACGAGCGTGCGCGGGCAGGCGAGGTTCATGCGCAAAAACGCTTCGCTGCCGCCGCCGTAGGGTGCGCCCGCGGAGAGAAACAGCCCCGTTTTCTCCCGCAGGAAGGTGGCCGGCGCCGGTCCGTCTGTTTTGCCGCAGGCGAGCCAAAGCAGATAGGTCGCCTCGGCGGGGATCACGGTGAGCGACGGGATCTGCTCCCGAATGAAGCGCGCGGCAAGCTGGCGGTTCTGCTCAACGTAGGCTCTGAGCGCGTCGAGCCATGCCGCGCCCTTGGTAAAGGCGGCGACGGCGGCGTCGACGGCAAAGGCGTTCGGTTCGGCTACCTCGTCCGTGTTCAGCGCGCGCCAGACCTTGTGCCGCAGCACGGGGTCGGCAACGGCGACGGCGGCGGTTTGCAGACCGGCCAGATTGAACGCCTTTGTGGGCGCGAGGCAGGTGATGCAGCGCTCCCGACACTCCGCCGAGACCGAGGCGAAGGGCACATAGACGCGATCCGGCGCGGTCAGGTCGCAGTGGATCTCGTCGGAAACGACCAGCACATGGTACTTTTGGCACAGCGCGCCGATCCGCGCAAGGGTGTCCCGATCCCAGATCTTCCCGATGGGGTTGTGCGGGTTGCACAGCAGGAGCAGGCTCGCCTGCGGGTCGGCCAGCTTCCGCTCCAGATCGGCAAAGTCAATGGAATAGGTCTGCCCGTCAAACTTCAGACGGCTCTCCGAGACCTGTCTGCCGTTGTTTTCCACGCAGTTGAAGAAAATATTGTAAACGGGCGTCATGAGGACGACCTTTTCGGCGGGGGTGGTGAGCTTGCGCACGATGCTGGAGATGGCGGGCACCACGCCGGTGCAGAAGATCAGCCAGTCCTTTTCCATCCGGAAGTTATGGCGGCGCTCCCACCAGCTCTGGTAGGCGTCGTACCATGCTTCACCGATGATCGAGTAGCCAAAGACGCCGTGCGCCGCGCGCGCGTCGATGGCCGCCTGAATTTCGGGGGCGACCCGAAAGTCCATGTCGGCGACCCACATGGGCAGCTCATTTTCTCCGACGTCCCACTTCAGGGCGCCCTTGTGCCGCCGGTCGACCAGCGTGTCAAAATCATACATGAGCTGCGCCCTCCTCCTGTCCGATCCGGAAGCGAATCTTCTCCGGATCGGCCTTGTCCAAGATCAGCTCGCCGATCTCATCGGCGCGGATGACGCCGCCGGTGGGGTTGAGAACGCTGTCGATCTTCCCGCGGACGGTCGCGTCCACGGTGGAGTATTCAAAGGCGAGCGTGGTGTTTAGCAGTCGGCAGTCCTTCAGGACAAGATTGTCGATGTAGCAAAGCCCCTGCAAGCTCTCGATCGTGCAGCGGATCAACGTCAGATTCTTCGCGTTCCAGCCCAGATATTCGCCGGAAAGGAAGGAGTCGTACACCGTCACGTTTTCACTGTTCCAAAAGGCGTCCTTGGAGAGCAGACGAGAGCCGCGGATGACGACGTCCTTTGCGCCGTCGAAGGAGTAGTTGCCATAGAGCGTCAGGCCGTCGATCTCCATGTTCCGGCTGTTCATCGCAAAATAGTCGCCCTTGGCCACGACGTCCTGTAGGCGCACGCCGTCGCAGCTCCAGAGCGTCTCGGCCGCGTTCGGAAGGGAGACGCTGCGCAGCGTGACGTCGCGGCAGCGGCGGAAATTCTTCGGCGCTTCGATGGCGCTGTCTTCTACGGTGATCCGGTCGGTGTACCATACGCCCGCGCGCGCCGTTTCAAACCATGTGCAGCCGTGCACACGGATGTCATTGGCGTACCAGAGGGGGTATTTCCATTTGAACATACTGCCCGTCAGTTCGATGTTTCGGCTTTCCTTGAGCGGCGATTCCCCCTCGCCGAAGATCGTGTCGGTGATGTGCAGGTCGCTTGCCTGAAACAGAGGGCGCTCACCGGTAAAAAATGCTTGATGGATCTCTTTCATTGCGTTGCTCCTTTGCCATGGTTCTCCTGTCATTATAACGGGTCGGCGCAAAAATAGCAATAGGGCGCGGCGCCGCCGCGAATGAAGACTGAAGCGGCGCACGTTCCGCGCGCCATAAAGCGCCTGCGGACTTTAGTATGGGATGCAGCAGAAAAGCTCCCTCTGACGAAGGAGCTTTGGCCTTATTTGTGAGAGTGTCAGCTTCCGGCGCACAGGCCGCGCAGCAGGCGCAGCCAGAGCTGCGACCAGCTCAGGCGCGGGACATCCTGCGCCGCAAGGATCGGGATCTGTGCCAGCACGCGGCTGTCCGTCTCGATCGTCAGCATTCCCAGCTCCTGTCCCGCGCGCACGGGCGCTTCGACCTCCTGCACGAGCGTTACCGTCTTTTTCACCTGCGCGCGCTCCTCCTTTTCGATCAGGATCGGCGCGGCGCTTTGCAGCACGGGCGTCAGCTCGTCGTGCGTGCCGAGCTTCACCTGCACGGAGGCGAGCGGTTCGTTCGGCTCGGCCGAGACAAGGGCATAGTGCGCAAAGCCATAGTCCAGCAGCGCTTTGGCGGACTGGAAGCGCTCGGTGGAGGAGGAGCAGTGCAGCACCACGGCGATCAGCTCGATCCCGTCACGCTCGGCGCTTGCCGCAAGGCAGTGGCCGGCGGTGGAGGTATAGCCGGTTTTCAGCCCCGTTGTGCCCTCGTAAAACCGCACGAGCTTGTTGGTGTTGGAAAGGCCGAACTTGCCGCCGCGCACCGTGTCCATCCAGATGGTCGTGTATTTTCGGATCTCCTTGTGCTGCAACAGCGCGCGGGACATCAGCGCGATGTCCCGCGCCGTGGTCAGATGCTCCGAGGCGTTTTCTCCGTCATCCAGACCGGTGCAGTTGACAAAGTGCGTGTCGGTCATGCCAAGCTCCTGTGCGCGCGCGTTCATCTTGTCGACGAAGGCCGACTCGCTCCCCGCAACGTGCTCGGCAAGCGCCGTGGCGCAGTCGTTTGCGGAGCTGACGACCACGGATTTGAGCATTTCGTCCATGCTCATCCGCTCGCCGACCTCCAGATAGACCTGACTGCCGCCCTTTGCCGCCGCAGCTTCGGAGGTGACGACCACGTCGTCCCAGCCGATCTGCCCCCGATCGAGCGCCTCCATGACCAAAAGCAGCGTCATGACCTTGGTCACGGACGCCGGCGGCAGGAGCTGCCGCGCGTTTTTTTCATACAGTATCGTTCCCGTCGCGGCGTCCATCAGGATCGCCGAGGGCGCGGCGATCTCTGGCGCGGCGGCAAAGACCTTCGGCAGGCAGCACAGCAGCAGCGCGCCCGCCAGCGCGATGGATAGTAGACGTTTTTTCATAAAAAATCCCCTCCGCTTCATTACGGTACAAGCGTATGAAGCGAAGGGGGCAGGTATGCGGGTTCATCGGATAAATTTCTCTGCGGCGGCGGCGAAATCCGCTTCCCGACCGTCGTCTACACGGACGGTGAGGGGCTTTGTGAAGTCGAGCGTGAACAGCTCCATAAAGCTCTTGGCGTTGACGCAATGGCTTTCGTCGCACACCTCGATGCCATAGGGCTGGAGGGACGCCAGACTGACAAATTCACGGATGTCGCCCACTGAGGCAAAATGCACGGTCATAGTTTTGCTCCTTGAAGAAAAGATACTGTACTTTTGAAAGAAAACCTGCTAAAATAAGAGCACGCCGATTTGCGCACGATTTGTTTGCTTTTCGATCATTACGCAGATTATACTGTATTTATTCACAAAAAGGCAATGCCTTTTTTGTGCAAAGTTTCCCATCCGCTTCTCGGATTTTTTGGAGATTTTTATGAAGTTTCAATGTTATACGCTTGGTTGCAAGGTAAATCAGTATGAAACGCAGGCGATGGAGCAGCTTTTGACGGCGCTCGGCCACGAAAGAGGCGAGCGCGACTGCGACCTGTATATCATCAACACCTGCACCGTTACCTCCGTCGCTGACCGCAAGGATCGCACCCTGATCCGTCGCATCCGGCGCGAGCACCCGAATGCCGTTGTCGGCGTGTGCGGATGCTACGCGCAGCTCAAGAGCGAAGAGGTGCGCGCGATGGGCGTTGACGTGGTCGGCGGGAGCGGCGGACGCGAGGCGTTTTTGCAGATGATGCTGCAAGCCGCGCGCGACCGCACGCAGCAGGTGCAGGTAGACGAGGCGCTGCGCCGCCGCAGCTTTGAGAGCCTGCCGGCAGGCGGCCTTGCCACCCGAACGCGCGCCATGCTCAAGGTGCAGGACGGCTGCTGCAACTTTTGCACCTACTGCATCATTCCCTACGCGCGCGGGCCGGTGCGTTCGCTCCCGCTTGCCGACGCCGTTCGGCAGGCAAAGGCGCTCTCCGGCTATCGCGAGATCGTTGTGACGGGCATCGAGGTGGCCTCGTGGGGAGCGGAGCTGCGCGACGGCAGCACGCTGACGGATCTGCTGTGCGCCGTGTGCGACGCGGTGCCGGAGGTGCGCATCCGGCTGGGGTCGCTCGAACCGCGCGTCGTGACGCGTGATTTTTGCGAGCGCTTGCGGAAAAAGCCGAATTTTTGCCCGCAGTTCCACCTCAGCTTGCAGAGCGGCTGCGACGCCGTGCTTGCCAGAATGCACCGAAAATACGACACGGCGCGCTATCGGGAGAGTGTTATACTATTAAAAGAGAGCTTTCCGGACTGCGCGCTGACGACCGACCTGATCGTGGGCTTCCCGAACGAGAGCGAGGAGGAGCACAAGGCGTCGCTTGCCTTCCTGCGCGAATGCGGCTTTGCCGACGTGCACGTTTTTCCCTATTCACGTCGGGAGGGGACGCCTGCCGCCGCGATGGACGGCCAGATCCCGAAGGCCGTCAAGACGCGCCGCGCCGCGCAGGCCGCGCAGGTCGTGGGGCAGCTGCGCGAGGCCTACCGCGCCGCGATGGTCGGTTCGGAGCAGGAGGTGCTCTTTGAGCAGATCGAGGACGGGCTGTTTACCGGCCACGCCAAAAACGGCGTAAAGGTCTTTGCTCAAGGAGAAGATTTACACAATGTACTGTGCCGCGTGAGGATCACCTCCGTCTTGCCGGAGGGGCTGCGCGGTGAAATAGAAAGAAGGGTATAACGCATGAGAAGCGCCGGAATTTTGCTTCATATTTCTTCCCTGCCTTCGCCCTACGGCATCGGCACGCTCGGGCAGGCAGCCTACGACTTTGCCGACTTTCTTCACGCCGCCGGACTGCACTACTGGCAGGTTCTGCCCATCGGGCCGACGAGCTACGGCGACAGCCCGTATCAGTCCTTTTCGACCTGCGCGGGCAGCCCCTATTTCATCGACCTGCCGCTTTTGGTGCAGGACGGTCTGCTGACGCAGGCGGAGCTGGAAGCCTCCGGTCTGGGAGACGACGCGCGCGTGGACTACGGCAAGCAGTTTTCTCTGCGCCTGCGCCTGCTGCGCAAGGCCTACGAAAGAGGACGCGACCGCGACGCGCGCGCGCTCGACGCCTTCCGCGAGGAAAACCCGTGGGTGGAGGACTACGCCCTGTTCATGGCGATCAAGGAGAGCCGGAACATGGAGCCTTGGAACACTTGGCCGGACGAGATCCGTCTGCGCCGCGCGGGCGCGGTGGACACCTATGCGACCGTGCTCTCCGAGAGCGTGCATTTTTACTGCTATCTGCAATTCCTGTTTTTCCGCCAGTGGAACGCGCTGCGTGCCTACGTCCACGGCCTCGGTATGGAGATCATCGGCGACCTGCCGATCTACGTGCCCTACGATTCCTGCGACGTCTGGGCACAGCCGGAGCTGTTCCAACTGGACGCGGACGGGACGCCCACGGGCGTTGCCGGCTGCCCGCCGGATTGCTTCTCTGAGGACGGCCAGCTCTGGGGCAACCCGCTCTACCGCTGGGATCGGATGCAGCAGGACGACTTTGCGTGGTGGAAGCACAGGATCCGTGCCGCCGGACGGCTGTTTGACGTTGTGCGGATCGACCACTTCCGCGGGCTGGAGAGCTACTGGGCGGTGCCCTACGGCGACGAGACGGCGCGCGGCGGCAAGTGGGTCAAGGGGCCGGATCACGCCTTTACGGATATGCTGCGCCGCACCTTCCCCGAGCTGAAGCTCATCGCGGAGGATCTCGGCTTCCTGACCGAGGACGTCGTTCGTCTCCAGCGCGATTCGGGCTACCCGGGGATGAAGGTGTTACAGTTTGCCTTCGGCGGCGACGAGCCGAGCGGCTATCTGCCCCACCGCTATGAGCGCAACTGCATTTGCTACACCGGCACGCACGACAACGAGACGCTCTGCCAGTGGCTGGAGCATTCGGACGAGAAGACGCTTTCGCAGGCGGCGGAATATTTCGGAGTCGAGCGCGTCACGGCAGACACGATCCTGCGCGCCGGTATGGCGAGCGTCGCCGATACCTTCCTGTGTCAGATGCAGGACTGGCTCGGACTTGGCGACGGCGCGCGGATGAATACCCCCGGTACGCTCTCGACGGACAACTGGAGCTGGCGCATGGAGAAGGACGCGCTGACGCCGGAGCTTGCCGCGCGCATCGCGCGGATGTGCCGTCTCTATGAGCGAAAAGGCGAAGCATGAACGAATATCTGACGATCCAAGCCGCGCGCATCGCCTCGCTTGCGGACTTTGCGGCGCAGTGTCAGCAGGCGGCCGATGCGCACGCGCACGTGCTGCATATTGACCACGACCGGATGCTTTCGGACTTCGGCCTGCTCTGGATGCTGGCGCGCTGCTCGCTGCGTTTGACGCGTCTGCCGATCGACGGCGCGCGCCTGACGACCTGCCTGCGCGTGCCCGCCAGCTCCTACAGTATGCGCGATCTGGTGCTGGAGGACGCACACGGCGTCTGCGGCAGGGCGGCGCAGCTCTGGGTGCTCGCGGACGCGAAGACGCGCCGCCTGACGCCCATTCGCCGACTCTCCCTCACGCTCTCCACGCCGCAGCCCGAGCGGGGGGAGATTCCGCCGAGGCTCGCGCCGAGCGGACCGATGACGCCTGCCGCCCGATGGACGGTGCAGCCGGAGGAGATCGACGCGAACGGACACCTGAATAACGTCCACTATATCCGTCACGCGCAGGCGCTTGTGCGCGCGGACGCGACGGCGATGGACATCGTCTTTTCCCACGAATGCTTCGCAGGCGAAACGCTGACGCTGCAAACCGGCGGCGACGGCTTTGTTCGCGGCGTGAAGGAGACGGGGGAAGAGAGCTTTTGCGCGCGCTTTTTGGAAGGAGTGACCTTATGAAACGTGTTTTGCCGCTTTTTCTGGCGGTTCTTTTGCTGCTGACCGCCTGCGGCAAGAAGCAAAAAACGCCGGAGATGTCCGGCGTGCCGACCGTTCCGTCGACACAGTACGGTATCCCGCAGGACCTTCCGGGGGTCTGGGTCAGCGCCGACGAGGGGAAGCTCGCCATGAGCGAGACGATCACCTTTTATGAAAACGGTGAGATGGAGGTCTTTGCCGTCTATCGCGGCGAGAAGACCGCCACGATCTACGGCACGTACCGTGTGCAGTTTAACACGATCTTCTGCGACATCACCGACGGGACGGAGCCGTTTAGCGTCTCCTATTCGTTCCGTGTCGACGGCAGGGAGCTGACCCTGACGGACGACGACGGTGACGCGCACTACCTGCGCACGTCCTGAGACGGAGGGACTATGGAACCATTATTGACCGCACTGCGGGGGCTGCCGGAATACCGGCGGCTCCTGACTTGTCTTGAGAAGCGTCAGTGCGCCGGTGTGTCCGGCGCGGCGCAGATCACGCGCTCCCATCTGATCGCCTCCGTGCTCTATGAGACGCGGCGTCCCGCCGTCATCCTCTGTCAGGATGAGCTGGCGGCAAGACGCACGCAGGCGGAGATTGCCGCCTTCCTTGGAAAGGCGCCGCCGATCCTGCCGGGGCGCGACCTTGCCTTCTATAATGCGTCCGCCGTTTCCCGTCAGTGGGAGCAGCAGCGGATGCAGCTGCTCTATGCGCTGGCGTGCGGACAGACTCCCGTGCTGCTTGCCACGTGGGACGCCTTCAGCGTGCGCACCATGCCGCGCGATATTTTGAGCGAAAATGCGGTTTCGCTCAAAATCGGCTCAAACATCTCTTTGGATACGCTCAGCGCGCGTCTGACGGCGCTGGGCTATGTGCGCGGCACGCTGGTGGAGGGCGTGGGACAGTTTTCCGTGCGCGGCGGCATCGTGGACGTGTTCTCACCGGCCTGTCCGGATCCCGTGCGCATCGAATTTTTCGGCGACGAGGTCGACGCCATGGGGCGTTTTGACGTGACCACGCAGCGCCGCACGGAAAATGTGGACGCGTTTTTGATCCTGCCGGTGGCAGAGACGCTGCCCTGCCTGCACGAGGGCGGCACGGAGGGATTGGCCGCCGCGCTCGACGCGCTCATCGCGCGCCAGCGCAGACGGCGCGTGCCGAACGAGACCCTGCTGCGCACCCTGACGGAGGATGCCGAGGCGCTGCGTTCCGGCGCGAGCTTTCCGGCGGCGGATCGCTACCTGTCCCTCATCTATCCCTTCGCCTGCGCCGCCGACTATGTGCCGCAGGACGCGCTGGTCTTCTTCTGTGACCACGGCAATCTGCGCCGCGCGGCGGAACGCTCCGTGACGGAGCAGGGACTGATGCTCGACAGCCTGCTGCAATCTGGCATCCTTTGCGGTGAGCTTTGCGACTTTTCCGCCGACTTTGAGGCGGTCTGCGGCCGTCTGGTCGGCCGCTCCGTCGTGTTTTTGGACGCCTTCCTTGCTGCGTCTTATCCCCAGAGCCTCCCGCCCGCGCTCCTGTGCTCCATATCGGCCAAGCAGTTGCCGGGCTACGGCGGAAATCCGGAGGTCGCCGCCGCCGACCTTGCGCACTATCAAAAAAACGAATTTGCATCGCTGGTGCTGTGCGGCAGCAGGCGGCGCGCGGAGATCCTCGCGCAGATGCTGCGCGAGAAGGGGCTTTCCGTCCTGCTGGCCTTCCCGCTGAGCGAACTGCCGAAGGCCGGTCAGATCCTTCTGACCGACGGCGCGCTGCCCAACGGTATGGAATATCCGGAGCTGAAGCTCGCCATTCTGACAGAGGGGCAGCTCCTCGCCAAAACCGAGCAAAAACCGCGCAAAAAGCGCTCAAAAGCGACCAATCGACAGAAGCTTGACTCCTTTGCCGACCTCTCCCCGGGGGATCTGGTCGTGCATGAATACCACGGCATCGGCCGTTATGTCTGCATGGAGCAGATGAAGATCGACGGCGCGATCAAGGACTACGTAAAGATCGCCTATCAGGGCACCGACGTGCTCTATGTGCCCGCGACGCAGCTTGACCTGATCGGCAAGTACATCGGCGCGGGCGAGGACAGCCCCGTGAAGCTCAACCGCCTGGGCGGCGACGCGTGGGAAAAGACAAAGGCGCGCACGCGCGCGGCAGTCAAGGATCTGGCCGACGAGCTGATCCGGCTCTACGCCGAGCGCACGCGCCTGCCGGGCTTCGCCTTCGCGGCGGATTCGCCGTGGCAGCAGGAATTTGAGGACAGCTTTCCGTATGCCGAAACTGACGACCAGCTCAGATGCATTGCTGAGATAAAGTCGGATATGGAAAAACCGGTTGCAATGGAAAGACTTCTGTGCGGAGATGTGGGCTTCGGCAAGACGGAGGTTGCGGCAAGGGCTCTGTTCAAATGCGTTGCAGACGGCAAACAGGCTGCGGTTTTAGTTCCTACAACAATACTTGCAAACCAGCATTACTATACGCTCAAGGACAGATTTGAAAAGTTTCCTTTTAAAGTGGATGTGCTGTCCAGATTTAAGTCCGACAAGGAACAGGAAAAAACCATAGAAAAACTCAAAAACGGGCAGGTGGATCTGGTGATAGGCACCCACAGACTTCTGTCAAAGGATGTGTCCTTTAAAGATTTAGGGCTTCTTGTAATAGATGAGGAGCAGAGATTTGGAGTCAAACACAAGGAAGCTATCAAAAAACTGAGAAAAAACGTAGATGTGCTGACACTTTCGGCAACCCCTATACCGAGAACGCTTCATATGTCGCTGACGGGTATCAGGGATATGAGCCTTATAGAGGAGCCGCCGGAGGACAGACTTCCTGTTCAGACCTATGTTGTCGAGCAGGAGGACGATATTATACGCGATGTTATCGAAAGAGAGCTTGGCAGAGGCGGACAGGTATACGTTGTGTTCAACAGAGTGCAGGGTATAGACATGGTTGCCTCAAGAATTTCATCACTTGTTCCAGAGGCGAGCATTGCAACAGGTCACGGGCAGATGAACGAGGTACAGCTTGAGAAAGTTATGCTGGGCTTTATAGAGGGCAAAACCAATGTGCTGGTGGCAACCACAATAATCGAGTCGGGGCTTGACATATCAAATGTAAACACTATAATTGTACTTGATGCGGACCGGTTCGGTCTTTCTCAGCTTCATCAGCTGAGAGGCAGAGTCGGCAGAGGCGCGCATCAGTCCTACTGCTACCTTATAAATGAGGGGAAATCGGAGATTGCGGCGCAGAGAGCCGAAATTATGGAGGCTTCAAATGACGGCTTCTATATTGCCGAAAAGGATTTAGAGCTTAGAGGTCCGGGAGAGATATTCGGCGTCAGACAGCACGGAATACCGGAGTTTAAGGTCGGTGATATAGGCAGGCATTTTAAGATTATGGAAATCGCCGGAAGCGAAGCAAAAAAGCTTCTGACTGACGATCCTTTGCTTGAAAAGGCCGAAAATCAGAAGCTTAAGGAAAAGATAAAAAGCTGCTTTAGCGAAAGTTTCACATTAGCCATCTAATTGGCAACAGATGAAATAATTGCTTATCATACTTTTTTCACCTTTGGTTAAATTAATAACTGTCAGGAGGTGAATGAAATGACAATACAGCAGAAAATGAACGTTAATGCAAAACCTGCATTAAACAACTTAAAAACTGAGGTTGCAAACGAACTTGGTTTATCAAACTACGAACAGGCAGATAAGGGAAATATGACCGCTCGTCAGAACGGATATGTCGGCGGATATATGACTAAGAAGCTTGTTGAGATGGCTGAACAGCAGTTATCAGGCAGATAGTGCAGACGCACTGATTTGAAAACGTAGACTTTACGATAAAGCCGCATTAAAATCTGATGCGGTTTTGTCTTTTTTGTTTTAATAATCCTGCCTGTATGTTAGAATATTAAAAGTAGAAACAGTACAAGGAGAGCTTGAAATTATGAGAATTATAGCGGGAGAATACAAGGGCAGGAGAATTACAGCCCCTGAGGATACAAGTGTCAGACCGACAACAGGCAAGGTCAAAGAGGCGATATTTGCAATGCTTATGAATGATATATATGATGCGGTTACGGTGGATTTGTTTGCAGGTACGGGTAATCTGGGACTTGAGGCGCTGTCAAGAGGCGCGCGCAAATGCTATTTTGGCGACAACTCAAGGGACAGCCTTAGACTTATCAAAGAGAATATTGCCCATTGCAGGGCAGAGGACAAATCTGTAGTTATTGCAGGCAGCTACGAAAAGGTGCTGGACAGAATAAGCGAAAAAGCGGATATAGTTCTGCTGGATCCTCCATACAAAGAGGGATTTATGATCAAATGCCTGCAGCGTATAGATGAGCTTGATATTCTTGCAGATGACGGAGTTATAGTTGCAGAGCACGGAGGCTATGAGGATATGCCGGAGGCAATAGGCAGTATCGTCAGAGTCAAGGATAAACGATACGGGACTATTAATGTAACCATATACAGAAAAGAGCGCTAGAATCGTATTTTGTTAAGAATACACATGCAACGGTACATACAGGAGCTTTGCATGGGAGAGAACAGGAAGCCTTGAGGCAGGTAAAAATGCGAATGTAACTGTTTTGCAAAATAGAACGATTTCTGATTGGAAACGGCTTGCATTGCAGGTCGTTTCTTTTTGGGTTAAAATTATTGAAATTCCGATAAATAACTGGTAAAATAGCATTAATAATTTATGGAGGTATGGCATATGCCAAAAAAGGCTTTATATGCTGGCTCCTTTGATCCTGTCACTATGGGGCATCTTGACATAATCAGAAGAGCGGCTAAACTATGTGATGAACTTGTAGTAGGAGTAATCAGAAACCCTCAGAAATCCTCAATGTTTACAGAGGAGGAGAGGATTGAGATGATTAAATTGTCGACTTCGGACCTGCCTAATGTCAGAGTGGATGCTTTTTCGGG
>OIYV01000886.1_pt1 | contig 15401 bp, 25 predicted proteins | sample 1588251 | NCBI WGS metagenome assembly OIYV01 (sample SAMN03283282) | human gut metagenome | biome: human-associated habitat; material: feces | host: Homo sapiens | place: Peru | collected 2012
CACGTGACGATTGCGGCGACGATGGTGGCGATAAGGCCGACGACGGCCAATATCGGGTTCGCCTTCATGACGGTGTTGAGCGCCTGGAAAGTAGTCGATGCGGTCTTAAGGCCGCTCGCGAATGCGGGTATGCCGCTCACGACCTTGCCGACGCCCGTCGCGACCGCGCCGAACGCTATGCCGCCCTCTATGAGCTTGACGGCAAGCTCCTTCTGCTCGGGCGTGAGGTTCTTCACCCACTCGGCGAATCCCTTGATGGCGTCTGCCGCCTGCTCGACGAACGGAGCGAACTGCTCGCCCAAATCAGCTCCGGCAAGCGTGATCTGCTTCATAGCGCCAGCCATCTTGTCGGCGGCGGTGGTCGTCTCGCCCTTCAAGCCGTCGACGAAGCCTGCGGCGTCGTCGAGCGAGCCGCCGAGGTTGTCCATGTTGATGCGGCCAGATTCGGCGGCGTCGATGAACGAAGTCGCCGCCTTGCTGCCGAACAGGTCGAACGCCGTCGCGGTCGCTTCGGACTGCTTGGCCGGGTCTTGCAGGTCGGTGACCAGCTGTTTGAGCGTGTCGCTCAGGCTCGTGCCTTCCTTCGCGCAGTTCGCAGCCGCCTTCTTGAGTCCCGTGAGCATCTGGTCGGCTGGGACGCCAGCGGCTTCGAAGTTGCCCATGAGCGTCACGGAATCTTGCAGGGACAAGCCCATCTCGCGGAACGTCGAGCCGTTGGTGTTGACGGCGGCTGTCAGCGTATCGACGCTGACGCCGGTCGCCGTCGAAACGCTCGCGATGTGGTCGAGCAGGTTGCCCGTCTCGCTTTGGTCGACGTTGAACGCCTTCATCGCCATCGCGACGTTCTCGACGCTCGCGGAAACGTCGGAATCGGTCACCTTCGCGAACTTGAGGAACTTGGTCGATATATCGTCGAGAGCATCGCCGGTTATCTGGAAATGGGTGTTCACGTCGCCGACGGCTTGGCCTACCGTCTCGAAGTCGCCGGGCGCTTGGGCGGCGACCGACTTCACGCTGCGCCGAATCTCATCGGCTGCGTCGCCGATCGCGCCAGCGCCCTTGATGGCGACGTTCTCGCCAGCTTCCAGCTGGTTGAACGCGCCGTAGGCCGCCGTGGCGATTCCGCCGAACGTGGCCGTGGCCTTCGTTCCGACGCTGCTTATCTTGCTGCCCGCGCTCTTGAACTTGTCGGCGTTGTCCTCGATTGTCTGGCCGAGCTGGTAGAGCTTGCCTTTGCTCGCTTCCGCTTCGTTGGTGGCGTTCTTGAGCTGCTTGCCGTAGCTTTCCAAGTCGCGCTCGCAGGCCATGATGGAGCGTTGCAGCTGCTCGTATTGGCGCTGCTCCTGCTCGGTCAGCTGCGCGCCGCCCTGCTTCTTCGCGTCGAGCTGCGAGAGCGCCGACTTGTATGCGTCCAAGCGCTCCTTGGTCTCGTTGTACGCCTTGTTGAGGCTTCGAACCTTCTGCTCGAGAAGCGTCGTGTTGCCAGGGTTGAACTTAAGCGACTTGTTGATGTCCTTGAGGTCGCTTTGCGTGGCCTTGGACTCCGTCCGAATCTTCTTCAAGGCGGATTGCAGCTGCGTGGTGTCGCCGCCGAACTTGATGGTAAGACCCTTGTAGCTTACTGCCACGGTATCACCTCGTTTCGTTTGTCAAAGTGCATGAGCGCATCGAACAGCGCGCCGCGAGCGGTGCGCTGTCGCGTTGGGCTCACCCGAAGAAGGCGGCTTCGCCCTCGGCTGCTTGCCTGTCCTCTTCCGCGTATTCGAGATGGTCGTTCGCGAACTCGTGAATCTCCATGATGTGCATGGCCTGCTCGTACGTCAGGCTGCGCAGGTCATCGAAAGAAAGCCCGCATTGTCGGGCGTTGTAGGCGTACAGCGCGCCGCAATCGTCCCTAATCTCCGTCGGAAGCGTCGGCGGCTGCGTCTTCAGCGGTCGCGGATACCATTCCCTTGTATCGAGGCAGAAAGTTCTCGATCACCGCTTCCATCACAGGCACGGCCCAGCTATCGTCGCTCGACACGTCGTAGGCGGCGGGCGGCAGGCTCTCCATGAAGCTCTTGAAATCGGGGGCCTTGTTGTCGGCGGTCTTCACGAACGCCCAGAAGAACTCGACCAAAGGCAGGAACGGCGGGATGTCGAAATCGCTCAGCGTGTCGATGATGGCGGCAAGGCCGTCGTTGATGTCCTTCGCGCGAGCCTTGCCGTTGGCCTTCGTGTAGCGAAGCCCGCCAGAGTAGATAATCGGCGTGAAGGCGTTGCAGGCGATCGGGTACTCTTTGCCGTCAATCTCGACGGCGCTGACCATTACTCTTCACCGCCAAACAGAGCGTTTGCGTCAAGCTCCGTCGGCGTGAGCGCGGTATCGACCTTCTCGAAGAACTTGTCGTAGTCTTCGAGGTCGCTGAAGCTGTCGTAATGGCATCCGCGCCACCCAGACGCAAGGGTAACGGGCTTCCACTCGAAATCGTAGTCGAGCTGAATGATGTCGGGCTTGTCCTCAAGGGTCTTGGCGTCCATCGACGGCTTGGAAATCTTGCACATCAGGTAGCAGCGGCGCTTGCTGACGGTCTTGCCGCTCTGCTGGCACATGAAGGCGAACGGCATCGGCTCCTTGTTGGAAGAGCCGAGCACGCGGCCTTTGGCATCGATGTCAAGGCCAGCCATGAGCGCGAACATCTTTCGCAGCTCTGGCGTGCTCTCGGTGTCGCGCAGCGACAGCGTGCCGGAGCCGCCGTTGTCCTTCGTCTCGTCGATCCAGATATCGTCGTCTGCGTAGCTCTTGCCGTTGCTCAGGCTCGGCGTCGCCTTGACCTCGACGGCACCAGGGACGTGGTACGGCTTGAGGAACTTAAGCGCGTCGACGTCGGTGCAAAGCGCGAAGTGAGCGTTCTTCACGCCGAAGAATCCGTTACGTGGCATGTTTCATCCTTTCAGTGTTCGAACACATTGACTTCGTAGGCCGTCTCTATGAGGTCTTCGCCGTCAATCGGTGTCACGGTTTTCGTAAATGCGAAATCGGCGTCATCGAGCGCCGTTTCAATCTTCTGCTCGATCTGGTAGTCGCGCTCGCGCACGTAGAGCGCGACGTCGTAGGGCATCCAGCGAACCCACGCCTTGTTGTCGGCGCACACCGCATCGCCGTATCCGGCTTCGATGTCGATGTACGGCGGCACCTCGTCCTTGGCGGAACCGTCGCGCGAGCCGCCGTTCGTCCACGGGATGCCCAGCGAATCGAGCACGGCGGCGAGGTCTTCAAGGCTATTCATCGCAAGCCCCCTGGCCGAACTCGGCGGCGACCTCTTCGTAGACGCCCTCGATAACGTGGTCGCCAGCGACGGTGCCTGGATAGCGCCCGCTTTGGTTCGCGATGGCGTGGCCCTTCTCAAGCAGGTGCGTGAGCTGGTATTGCCTGTTGTGCACGGTGCACGTCGTGCCAGTCTCGTCGGTCTCGACGGTGTTCGTCCAGCCTTTGGCGTACTGCCCTCCATGGCGCTTGCGCTTGCGGCTTCGCTGCTTGAGAAGCCGCGTGGCCTTCTGCCCAGCGGCCTTGACGTTGCTCTCAAGCGTCTTCTCGTCATCGTCGATGACCTCTTGCATGCTGTTGACGACAACCGTCTCAAGGTCGTCGATGTTGATGATGTCGCTCATCTGTTGCCCGCTTTCTCGGTCAATGTCAGGCGCAGCGTGTCGGCGCTGGAAAGCACGGCGCTGTCGACCGTGTAGCGCACGCCGCCGTACTCGCACACCTTCTCTCCCGAGTAGGCGCACTGGCGCACCTCAAGCACGGCCATGGGGCGCACGCCGGATTGGGCTGCTGCGTAGTAAGCCTGCTGGCTGATGCTGTAGACGTTGCACGGCACGCGGCGGGCGCGCTCCTTTTTGCGCTGCACGCCGAGCGCATCGCGCTCCGTCTCGAACGCCACGAGCGTGCACATTCCCGCCCACCTACCCATCGGACGGCTCCGTCCTGTAGGCCGAATCGCCGCTCATGGAGGTGAGCATGCATTCGAACGACTTCATGTATCGGTCGGCGTCCGGGTTGTCCATGCCGAAGTTCGCCTTGACGTAGACCTTGATGGCAAGGCGGATACGCCCGTCGGAATCGTCGTTGGCCTTCTCGGGAAGGACGCCGCCCGCGACCAGCTCGGTGCGGGCGGCTTCGATGACGTCTGCAATCTCTTCGTCGAAGTCGTTACAGAAGGCGGGGATGCGCAGGGCGGCGCGGCACGCGTCGAGCAGCTTGCTCTTGGCTTTGTCGGCCATGGCGCACCTCCTGCCTAGGCGGTCTTGATGGTCAGCTGGGCGAACGCCTTGGGAACGGCAAGGCCGCAGTCGATGAGCTCATATCCGTCGAAGCAGCGGTTCTGGGTTCCGTCGGGCGCGATGTAGGGCATCACGTCGGGGCCGTCGAACACGTTGCCCTTGAACAGGTCGGGGTAGCCCGCGACGATCACGCCGTCGGCGATGGAATCGTCGCGCTTGACCAGCTTGCCGAAGATGTGCCCCTCGACGGTGGGGTCGGCGCTCTTCTCGTCGACGAAGTAGGAGCGACCGTTGCCGTCCTCAAGAATGGCGATGTAGTTCCAGATGACGTTGTTGTTGGCGTAGATGATGGCACCCTTGGGCGCGGCGTTGCCGTAGGTGTAGAGCTTGGAGAGCAACCCAGCGAGGTCGGCCTTCGCAAGCGCCTGCGCCTTAGCCGTCTGAATCTTGTTCGCGGCATCCATGCCGTAGGACGTATCGACCAGGCGCGCGTGTGCATGCGCGTTGCAGCCAACGGACAGGCGGGCGGCAATCTCGCTCACGAGATAGGACTCGAAAGCTGCCACGGATTGAACGGCCATGCGGCGGCTCATCTTCAGGGTCTTCTTGATCTCGACGCCCTCGAACTTGAGCGTGTCGAAAGTGTTCTTCTCGTCATCGGCAGGTGCTGCGCCCTCATCGGTCTGCGCCGCATCGCCCTTTTCGATGCCCGTATGACGGATGATCTCGAACTGGTGAGGGAAGTTCTGCTTCGGCATGTCGCCCCACAGCACGGCGGTGTTGTCGATGAGCGTGATGATCTCGTTTTGCAGCTCGACGGGAATGACGGAATCGGTGTTGCTCGTCATGTGGTTGAAGGCGGCGCGCTGTTCCATGGCGTGGTTCTGCGCCGCGCGCTCCACGTCGGTCAGGGCGTAGCCCTCGACAAGCTGAACGCCGGAACGCTCAGCGATTCCCTTAACCCAAGCGCGGCGCTCAGCCGCCTTGTAATCGGTGATGTCGTAGGCGTTGCCGGTGCCTACGACATTGGCGGAACGCGCCAGCGGAACAGCATCCACGCGGCGTGCGGTGCCGTTCTCGATGGCTGCGCGGGCTGCTGCGACGGTCGCGGCGCGGGTGTCGGCGTTCGCGGTCTGCTGCGCGCGAATCTCGTTGATGCTCTTCGTCAACTCGGCCATGCGGGCGGCGTCCTCATCGGTCGGCTCGGCGTCATCGGCGGAATACTTGTCGATGAGTGCCTTGAGCTCTTTCAGCATGTCTTCAAGGTTCATTTTTGTTTCCCTTCTAATTGGTGGCGATTGCCATTACTGCACGCGCCTTTACGAGCGCGTTCTTGCGGCGCACGTGCTCCCCGTGCGACTCCTCAATCACTCCGTTGAGAAGGTTTCTTGCACTTATTTCGGTGTTCGGATCAGCAGGAAGGCTGACTGCGGACACGTCATAAATCTTCTTAACGCGCGTGATTGTCGTGGTGTGCGTGTCTCGGTCATACTCGGACGCGCCGATGGTGAACGCCCACGACATGCGCGTAACAAGGCCGTTGTCGATTTCCTCGAATCGGTTTCGGGCGGCTTCTGATTTCGAGAGGTCGGCGGCCATAAAAAGCCCGTGCTCATCGGGCTCGACGATGAGCGTGCCGTTCGACTGGCGCGCCAAAACGTCGCCCACATGGTCGAACTGCATGATGATGTCGCTCATGTCGGTATCGACGAATGCGTCTGGGCTGATGACCTCGCGGTACTCGGTGCCGTCCCAAGGGTCTTGCCAAAGGACGTATGGGTCATTGAACGTCGAAGCGTATCCCTCGACGTAGTAGTCAGATTCGATGCGCTTCTCGCGCTTGCCGCCATCGGGCAGGCTGCGCAGCACCATCGACATTGTTCTGTATTGACGCTCATTCGGCTTGGCTGGCATCGTCGTCACCGTCCTTCTTCTTACCGTCGATTGCCGCGACGTTTGCGTTTACCTCAGCCGCCTTGGCGGCTTGCTCGGATGTGTGCTCGCTTATCAAGTCCAGGTCAATGTACTCGCCGCGGATAACGTGGCGGTCGCCGCCCTCGTAATGCGGAAGCTGGAACACGTCAGCGCCCTGGTTGCCCGTCATGATTCCTCGGTCATAGAGCGATGTGACGACGTTGAGCTTTGTTTGATTACTAGCGAATTCAAGGCGGTTCGCGCTGAACATGATGCTGTTGCCGTACGCGATCTCGTTCGGCGTGAAGGTCATGCACGTGAGCACGTATCCAAGCTGCACCGCGAAAACCTCTGTGCGACCCTCATAGAACGAGTTGTATGTTTCCTCGTCGGCCTTGTTCATAACGATGTCTTCGCACGAGCCGAAGAACCGATATGCGGCCTTCTCGATGCGTTCCATCTGGGCGGCGTCCACCGTGTAGCTCTGCGGCGTTATCTGCTTGACGTCGTTGTATTTGTTGTCATAGACAGCTATACCGCCAGCGTTCGCCGAACCGAGCTGCTTGTTGAATTCCTTTCGGGCCTTCTCCAAGTCTTCGGGATTGCGGTTCTGCGACATCTTGCCTATGAAGCGAATGGCCGCACCTTGCTCGATGGCCGTCTTCTCAGCTTCGTTCTGCGCGTGCATCAGCTCTAGCGTCGGATTGAGCACGTTCGTCCCGTCGCCGAACAAATCGCTTCTGAATTGGTGACGCGTCAACACGCCGACGCGCGACCATTCGAGCATGGTGGCGTCGCCGCCAGGGAAAGACAGCTTGAGCCACAGCGTTCCGCCGACGTCGTAGGCTTCGCACTGCCCCGGAAGGACAGGATAGTAGCCCGTGATGGCCTCGGCGTTCCCGTCGAGGATGGGAACGATAAGGCACGTGTCGCACACGTCCAGCATCGTCGAGATGCGGTGCAGGAACTGCGGCGTTGTCATCCACGGGTTCGGCTGCCATTCGAGCGAGCGCGTTGCCAACCGCTGCGCGGTTCCCGAAACCTCGGGTTTCAATTTGCTCGCGTGGTCGGCGTTTCGCTCGATGATGCTTCGCGTCAGCTCCGCTTCATAGATGCCGCCACTCCACGTTGTAAAGCGCGGCGCGTACGCCGTGAACGTCTGAAAGTAACCGTCCACGGCCTGCATGATCGGCTTGTGGAATACGGCATCGAACATTGAGCGGAACATCGACGTTCGTTTAGCCACGTTTAACCTCCAATCATGCTTCTAAAATCGTCCATCATGTCTTTTAAGACCACGAATGCATCGCATTCCGCCGCCCAGGCGTCGATGCGGTTGCGCGGGTCTTGGTTCTTTTTGTCGGGCGCGATGTTTCCGTTCGCGTCGCTGCGCACCGCAACGTTCGAGCGGCACCACTCGGCTATCGGGTTGCTGTTGTCAACTACGCGGTTCTCCTTGTACAGGGCGCGTAGCTCCTTCATCGGCATCGAGAGCGTTTGAGCGCCTTGGATGACCTTCTTGAAGTTGTCGGCTCCGAAATAACCTTCGTAGGCTTCCACCGTCGGCACGTCGCGCATGTGCCACGGGTCGTAGCCGCACGCGACGGCATAGATGCCGCATTTCTCGCGCACCTCGTCCACCCAATCGAGCACAAGCCGCTTGTCGATGATTGGCGTCGGAGACGTTCGCAGAAGCCCGCGCGCGATCCACGCGTCGTAAGGCACGCCGTCGCGACCGCCGCGCCGTCCTTCCGTTTCCGCCTGCTCCAAGGCGCGAAGCGGAATCCACGCCATGTGCATCGCATATATGCGCTCGTCGTTCGGGCGCATCATCAGCAAGCATGCGGCGGTGAGGTCGGTGGTGTCTGACGCGTCAACGCCGAGCACCGCATAAGAAAAAGACCCGTCGGACGGGTCGAAAGTGTCATCGTTATGAATCTCAGCCCACGTAAGCCACGCTTGGCTCTGGTTTTCGATGAGGTTGAAGTCCTTGACCAGAAGTGTCGGCAGAAATGTCGGGTCGTCTTTGGCCTTTGAGACGTTTTGGCGCAAGCCCTCAAGGCTTTTGATGGTACCAAGGCCAGGGTTTGCCTTAATCCACGCCGATTCCTCTTGCCACTCATCACGCTCATCAAGCTCGAAGATGAACGCTATGAAGCGCTCAGCCTTCTCGCCTGTCGCCTGACCGTCGAGCCATTTGGTAGCGTATTCGTATTGGGCGTCGAAGATGCCGTTCCGAACGAAACCGTTGGTCGTGATTTCCAGAACCAGCGGTTGGCGGCGGGCGGACGTGCCCTGAATGGTTAGGTCGTACAGATCACGGTTCTTCATGGCCGCGAGCTCGTCGACGATGGCACCTGAGATGTCAAGGCCGTCGAGGTGGTTCGTGTTGGCGGAAAGCGCCTTGATTGAACCCATGTTGAGGTCGCAGTAGAGGTCACTCACGCGCTTGCGAACGTGCCGCCCAAGAGCGGGCGATGTGAGCACCATGCGCCAGGCGTTGTTGAAGCCCTTCGCCGCCTGGTCGTGAGCCGTGGCGACGTTGTAGACCTCGGGCGCACCCTCATCGTCGTTGATAAGCAAGTCAAGCTCTATGGCGGAAGCAAGCGCGGTCTTGCCGTTCTTGCGCCCCATAATCCAGAGCACTTCGCGATACTGCCGTTTTCCCTCGACGTCCACGAAGCCGAAAACGACGGATAGGATGGCTCGCTGAAAAAGCTCAAGCTCGAACGGCTGGCCGAGCTTGCCAGATGGAAGTCGGCAGAAGCGCTCGATGAAGCTCACGTGTTTCTGCGCGTATTCCTCGCGATAGTGGTATGGATACAGCGGGTCGTCGTTGTCCAAGTCTCGAAGGACGATGGCCGCGACCTGCTGCATCTTCGCGCACGAGGTTATCGTTCCGTCGAGGATGCCGCCGAAGTACTCGCGTATCGCCTTCTCGCACGAGCCAGCGGCCTTCTTCCTAGCCACCGAACCTCGTCTCGTTCAGGTAATCCATGAGCGCGTCGGCTGACGTGCTTCCGCTCGGCATCATGTCGGTGATCTGCTTGATACCGCGCGAGAACGTTGTGAACAGCTTGTTGTAAGCGGAAAAACCCGGATGCTCGCGCAAGCCCGATTGACCGCCGCCGTTGTCGTACTCGGTGAAGATGCTTTCGCCCATAAGCTCCACGCGAGCCTGGTCGAGCTTCACTTTCAGAAACGCGATGTTCGACATGAGCGGCATGATGGCCGTGCGCTTGTCGTCTGGAATGACGTCCTTGGTCAAGCGCTGCAAGCGTTTCAACTCGTTTTGATAGAGCGATTGCACCGATTGCCCGTTCCTCTTCGGAGGGCTCTTCGCGACTTTCGGCGAAATCTCGGTACTTTCGCATACTTTTCGCTTTGCCACAAGACCACCCCCGTTCTGAAAACCTCTGCGCGCATAAATCTATCTCCCGACGTTGGTGCCCTAGGCTAGCGGCCTTGGTTTTCGAATGGGGGGATAATGCGTCGCTTTGACCTGCTGTTTTGTTGTCTCTGTTTTGTGAGCTGCGAATTGTGCTCAGTCTGCGTGTTCGCTGCTCAGCGAAATCAAGTTGCCGTCCTCATCGAACGCCAAGCCTTGCCTAGTGCTGCCTTGCCTTACCCAACCGTGCACCTTCTTGTGGCACAGGTCGCACAGGCTCACTAGGTTGTCGAGGTTTGTGCTGATGTTCGGATCGCTGATGTTCGCTGGAGTCAGCTCCACGATGTGATGAACCATGACCGCTGGCGTCTCCATGCCCTGAGCCAAGCAGTGCTGGCAAAGGTAGCCGTCGCGTTGCAACGCCTGCTCGCGAGCCTGTTCCCAGTCAGTCGAATGATAGAAGCGGTATGAGAAGCCCTTAGCCATCGCCGTACCTTCCCAACAAAAAAGGGACGCGAGCCGAAGCCCGTGTCCCTTTCGTTTACCTAATCCACCGTAGCGAACTTTAGCATAAAGCGGGAAGTGAAGGGAAGTACTGTTTTCAATTTTCCTTGAGCCACGCCGCGCCAACAGTGTCGATGTACCTGAACGCGGCATTGCACAATTCGCGGCACCACTTGGGCGAACACTGCATAACGGCGGCAACGTCAGCCCATGGCATTGCTTGGCAGTAGCCCATACATACAGCATCGGCGTAGCGGTTGCCCTTGAGCTTTGCCAAGCCGCCGTGATTGTCGTTGCCATACAGCACGGCGCAGGCTTCATCAACGACGGCGTTGCTCTCAACTATGCGCAGCTCCAAGCGTTGCTCGAAGTCGATGCGCCCGTTAACCGCATCCATAGGGTCACACGAGCCGCCGCCACCGCCAGCCGTGTAGCTCTGAGCCTTTGCCCCTTCACGAGCCTTGAGACGCGCAAGCATCTCTCTTGACTTCTCAAGGCTCGCTACTTCGTCGCGTATGCCCTCAAAGTATTCCTTAGCATTCACGACGTATCAGCTACTCGATGCCGGTAGAGCCGAAGCCGTCTTCGCCGCGATCGGTGACGCTCAGCTCGTCGACCTTCACCAGGTCGCACGGCACGAACGGCACAACGACCATCTGGCAAACCCGCGAGCCCTTCGGCAGATACACCGTGTCGCAGCTGAGGTTCACGAGTGGCGCGCACACCTCGCCGCGAAAGCCGCTGTCGATAACTCCGACGCCGTGGCTGAGCGTGACGCCGTAAAGGCTCGAAAGGCCAGAGCGCGGGAACAGCAGCCCAACGCATCCTGTCGGAATCTCAAATGCGCATCCGAGCCCGACGATTGCCCGCGCGTTCGGCTCAAGCCTGCAATCCTCGGTGATGCACAGGTCGAAGCCTGCATCCCCGTCGTGCGCGTAACGCGGCAGCTCTGCGCCGTCTGACAGCTTCACGTTCAGTTTTCGTCCTTGCATATCTACCCCTTAAAACGGAATGTCTTCGTCGTAAACGTCAGGCGTGTACGCCTGTTGCGGCTGGGCCTGGTAGGGCTGCTGGGCTTGCGGCTGCTGTGGTTGCCTGTAGTTGGTCATGCCGATGATGTTGTCGACGATGACCTCTAGCTTGCGGCGGCGTTGTCCGTCGGCTTCCCATGTGCTCATGCGCAGGTGCCCCACGACGGCAAGCTTTGCGCCTTTTTGCAGGTAGCCGCTGGCTTGCAGCGATTCGCCGCGCTTGCCGAACATCGTGCAATCAACCCAGCTGGTTTCGTCCGCATAGCTGCCGTCTTGCTGCTTGCGCCTGTGGTTGACAGCCAGCGAGAACGACGTGATCGCCATTCCGCCAGCCGTGTACCTCACCTCGGCATCGTTGCCGAGGTTCCCGCTCAGCGTGCAGGTGTTAAGGCTCTCGGCGCTCATCGGGCACCACCTCCGACGATTGCCAGCGCCAAGAAGGCGAAGACCGTGATGGCCGTAGCAATCGCAGGCAAAACAAAAGTGAATGTGCCGTGCGTGAACAGCAGGGTGAACGACTCGACCAGGCAGAAGAAGCAGAACATCAGAACCACTGCGAGCAGCACAGCAGCGACGGTCGTGAACAGAGCGATGCGATTGATGCTCTTGCGGCAATCATCACGTTTCTCCATGCCTACCACCTCACCAGGGTAGACAGCAGGTTTGCACGCTGGTTCTTGCCCAAGCCCTTCACCTTGCGACCGCTTGCGATGCGCAGCTTCTTCATGAGCGCGTCGGCGCGGTTCTCGGCGTATCCAGGCAACGCCGTAATCATCTGCTTGACGCGCATGCCAGCCGCTGCCTGATCGCCTTCGTCTGCAAGCTCAAAGAACTTCTCAAGCGGCAAAGCGCCCTTCTTCAGTTGCTCGCGGTACTCGGCTCGGCGATGCCTAACCTGCATTCCCTTGGCAAGGTTCTCTTGCCTTTGCTCTTTGGTCGAAATCGGTACCATTTTCTCTATCTCCTTATTCTTAGGTGGAATTCGCACCATGTCGTTTTCAGAGCCGCTTGTTTCGCGGCCTGAACTGTCTTTTCGTCGGCGTCGGCAAAATGGTTCGCGCGATGCCGTTTACACCCCGTTTACACACCTCCCAAGCTGTCCGCGAAGCTCTCGAAAGCCTGCGCGGCGGCTTGGTCGCGGCCCTTCATCAGATGCGCGTACGTCTTGAGCGTGGTCGATTCGTCAGCATGCCCCAAGCGCTCCGAAAGCGTCTTGAGGTCGACGCCCTCGGCAAGGCACCACGTCGCATGGGTGTGGCGAAGGCTGTGGAAGGTGCATTTCTTCGACAGCCCCAATCGGTTTCGAAGGCGGCTGAAAGCCTTTGAGACCGTGTTCGGGCGCATGTACGAGCCGTCTACGGTCACCAGCGGCGCGTTGGGCGTGAGAGAGCTGCAAAACCCGTCCTGCAAGCCCAGGAAGGCGTACACGGCGGCGAAGTCCTTCTCGGTAAGGCTCACGTTGCGGCTGCGCTTGCTCTTGGTCGTGTCCCTGCGCTCCACGCCGCCGTGAAGCTCGACGACCGTTCCGCACACGTGGATGTAGCCGAGCCGACGCGACACGTCCCGCCTGCGCACGGCGCACACCTCGCCGACGCGCATGCCCGTATGGAGCGCGAGCCATGCGGCGAACGAGTAGGCCGCCTGGCGCATGGTCTGCGCATTGAGCACATCGGGCGCGATTTCGCTTGAGAGCGCCTTGTTCAGCGTCTCGAAATCCCATTCGTCGATGGCGATCGCCTCATGCTTTTCCTCGCCAGGCTCTTGAACGTAGAACATCGGGTTGCTCTCGCAGATGCCAGCGTTCACCCAATGGTTGTATGCGCCGCGCAGGAAGTAGTGCACTCCGCGAACCGTGTTGCGGCTCAAGCCCTGGCCGTTCTTGTCCTTCGGCAAGAGCAGCTTCGTCTCGAAGTCGTTGAAATCCATCACGGTCAGCTCGCCAACGGTTTTCCCGGCTAGGTATTCGGCAACGTACTTCGTGGACGTCTCCCAGCGGTTAGCGGTCGCGGGTGCTATGTCCTTGGCCATGCGTTCGGCCCTGTACTCGACCAAAAGGTCTGCTATGAACGCGCTCTTGACCTTGCCGCCAGCCGATATGCTCGCAACCCACTCGTTCGCGAGCTCTTGGGCCTGTGCCCGCGTGCTCGCTTCGGGAAAGCTCTTGCGAGGTCTGCGCTGCTTACCGTCAACCGTCTTTCCAAGGTACGGTTGCGCGTACCAGACACCCTTGGCATCCTGCTTGACCTCAACGCCCATGGCTTCCGCCCTTGTCGTTGATTACCTCGATGGCATCGCCAACGATGTCAGACCACATGACGAGGTCTTCGTAGCTGACCTTCACGCTCTCGCGCTCGCGCTTCTCGCACGTCAGGATTCGGCGGCTCATGTCCTGCGAGACCATGCAGAGGTTGTCGAGCACGTGCCGCTTTCTGAGTCTACTCATCGAAATCACCACGCGTTACCGTCACCGTGACGCCAGAAACGCCAAACGTGCGCAAGAGGAACAACAGCGACACGACTAGATCGCTCGCGGCCTTCTGGATGTCCTCGACCCTTGCGTTGTTTACCCCGTCCTTGATTTCGATGCCGAACTTAACGCTACTCATCTCCATCACCCTCAATCGCGCGAATCACGTTGTCGATGCACTCGCGAGCTTTTTTGAGGTCTTCGATGCCGTTCTTGTCGCGCCATCGCCACAGGTACTTGAACGCGCACCCCTGCATGTATGCCGTATAGGCGTCCGTGCCGAGCATGGATTCCATTGCCGTTTTGCACTCAATGCCGGTATGCCCTGCGTAGTGAGACGGCTTCGTAACGGGATCAAAAGCAGAATCAGTGTTTGCTTCCGTTACGTAAGTGCAATCCACAAAACCATCCGGGTCGGTCAGATCGCCGACGCGTTTGACGTATGAAGTCATTCCTTGCCGCCTTTCTTACAGTTGCGCCAGACGCGCAAGCAGTTAACCAGTGTCGGATTCGCCTTGATTGCGAACTCGAAGTTGACGGCATCGGCATCTATGGTTACCGCTTCGGCCCTGATGCCCATATCGCCAAAAAATGCACGAACGTCGTCAATGAGGACTGGAACCATTCCGTCGGAATCTCGCTTGACCTCAATTGAGGTAAACCCTCGCTCTCCATAGATTCCACGACCAACAACAATTGGGTCGGGTGCATCAATTCCGCATTGGCTCATATAGCGCCGAAGCCACGTGGCATGTATCACGTCCCTAACCGCAATCGGAATCCCGCTTTGAGCGGATAGCTCAAGAAGGCGCGTCGTTTTGCCGGTTCCGCGTGTGCCAACGATGCAAATCATCCTTCCTCCTTTGAGCCCAACCACGGATGCGGGAACAGAACCCTTGCGCCGCATCCAGGGCAGTATTTCAATCCGATTGGCTTGTACGGGTGTTCAGGCTCGAACCAGCTGTATTCGCCGCTCCAGTCGAACATCAGCTCTTGCCCGCATTCGGAGCACGTGAAGCAGCTGCAATCTTCGGAAGGCTTATCGATCCGCAAGCACTGGTCTTCCTCGTCCCAAACGGTGCCGAACGCCTCTGGGATGAACTCGCACTCTTTGTCGGGCACGTACAGCTTGCCGTCGCATTCGATGATGTCCGGCTCGCCCAGGGGTTCGAGCAGTCGCAAGACGCGACTTTCTTGGCTAGGCATTGGCGACCACCTCCGCACCGCAATGCGGGCAGAAGTGAAGAGCCATTCCTATCTTGTCTGTTTGCGCCTTGCAATGACATTCGGAGCACTCAAACCATTGGATTGCACCTACTGGCCGCATTCCGCCATGGCTCGCGATGTCGTGGCATATCGGGCGGTCTATCAGCTCGGCAAGTCGTTTGAACACGTCATAGCCGCGAGTGCACTGAATCGCATCGCGAATGTTCTTGCTCTCGCGGGCGGTCGGTACCGGCTCGGACGGATAGAAGCGACGCAGACGCTCCGCGTACATATGGCATTGCCTGCTACTAACCTTCATCGTTCGATACCTCCAAAAGCCGCTTGAAATCGACCTCGTGCAGAATCTTGTAAAGCTGCTCGACTTGCGGAGAGCGCCACGCCGTCATGCCGTAGGTGTGCGGGTCGATATAGTGGTAGTCGTTGCGCTTGATGTGCTCCTTGGCTTCGCGAAGTGTGAGAAACATCGTATTCTCTGCTATACGCACTTTCTTGGTTTCGAAGATCGCACGCCTACCCGTGTCATCGCACCAACGTTCGATGTATTCCCTAAACCCAAGCCACTCATAGCCTTTGGTTCCCGCGTCCATAGCTGCAAGAACGGCTC
>OIYV01000888.1_pt1 | contig 15382 bp, 16 predicted proteins | sample 1588251 | NCBI WGS metagenome assembly OIYV01 (sample SAMN03283282) | human gut metagenome | biome: human-associated habitat; material: feces | host: Homo sapiens | place: Peru | collected 2012
GTTAGGCTGGGAGCCGAGAAGGTCCACCCCCTGGGAAAGTATAAAGTCAAAGTACCTTGCCCTTATACTTCTTGCAGTATTCGAGAAATTCCTCCGCCGACGCGGGAGCCTCGGGGGTTACCGCGCTGTCGTTGTACAGCACCATCTGTGCCTTTCCGTAGGGGGCCTCGAATCCCTCGATTGGCATGCAGAAGTCTTTCAAGGTCTCCGGGTCTTTGGTGTCGATATACGCGGCCATGTTGGGCAGCTTATCGGTGAAGGGCCCCCAGAGCAGGCTGTTTTCCTTGGCGGAGTAGAAGTTCTCGCCGTTTATCCATATAATATCTATGGAGCCGGACTGGGTATCGGCCTGTTTTTCGCCGGAAAGCTTTGCAAGTATATCGTCTATGTTCATGCCCACCACTTGGAGGGTAATGTCATGGTTTTTCTTGAGATAATCCGCCACGGTGGTATTCAGCCAGTTGTTGCGGTTCTCATCGCCGCCCCAGCCGTAGAAGGTAACCGTACTGCCCTCTGCCGCATCGGCTATGGTGTCCCATCCTGCGCTCTCAAGGTCTATTGCCGCAGGTTCCGCAGGCTTTGCGCAGGCGCATAGGCTCAGCGCCATAATGAGCATAAGCAGACCGGTTAAAAGCTTTTTCATCTGTATATCTCCTCATCTATGGGTTTTTCAACACCCGGGCGTTGAAATATGTATGAGTATCTCTCCCGAAGTCTGCTTTTCCAGACCGGCAAGAAGGCGCAGCAGCGTGCTTTTGCCACAGCCCGACTGGCCGAGTATGGATACGAACTCGCCCTCGGCTACGTCCATATTTATATCCTTCAGCACCAGCTTGTCCGTTCCCGGATAGGAAAAGGATAGATCTTTAATGACAGTTTCGCGCATATAACATACCTCTCTTAGGCATTCCGTGTTATATTACCATCTAACGCATACATTTGGGAAATTCAAATTACAAATATTGAAAGACGAGTAATAGAAAATGTAGATACAATAATACAAAAGGACGGCGGGAGCTTTTCTTTGCAGTGAAAATTTGCCCTATTCAGCGATTTTTCCCGCAACGGCTCCCGCCTTCCCGTTTTCGTCATCTTATATCCCTGTATCTGCGGGCGATCTCCTCTATGTCCACGCCCCGCCTGTACAGGCACCTGAGATTGAACATCTGCCACATGGTTATGATTGGGTTGCACCTGTTATACCTCCGCCCGGATGTGATTATCCTGCCTGGCAGCAGATACAGCTTTTCGCTTCTCCGTTTCATGATGCGCGAAAGCTCATAGTCTTCCATTATGGGCAGATCCGGAAATCCATTTACCTCGAAAAAAAGGTCTTTATCCATAAATATTCCCTGATCCCCGAAGGCGATATGCCACAGCCGCGCCCGCAGGTTTGAGTTCAGCGTGTTGCAGCCCATGAACGGCCCGTCGTAATCAAAGCCTATGTGGAAGCAGCCGAAGCGGGCCCCTGCGTTCACGGCGGCGATTATCTCCTCCGCACCGTCTTTGGGCAGCAGACTGTCGCAGTGGGAAAACCACAGTATATCCCCGGCGGCTTCCTTTGCATCGGCATTCATCTGCCTTGCCCTTCCCTTGCCGCATCTAAGCACCCGGTATCTCCCGCCTATAATGTCCGGCGTGCCGTCAGTGCTGCTTCCGTCTGCGAATATGACCTCGTGCAAACCGTCGACGCCTGCTATGTTGTCCATGCAGGCCCTTATCTTGCCGCTCTCGTTGTAGGCCGGTATTATCAGCGATACCTTTAAGCCCTGCCGCACAGGAAGTCCTTCCTCAAGTAATTATCAAGTATGTTGCTCAAGAAGTCCGGCGCCAGATACGCCTGTATCTTCTTGAAGGTGATTTCGTTTCTCAGCGCCCTTCCCGGCTCCGAATATTCGCGCATGGCCATGGCGCACCAGGTTATGCCTCTCAGGCAGGTCACTTTAAAGAACAGCGGCAGCCGCTCCCTTACCGTCGAGGTGTCCATTCTGTCTCCCACGGCGGCTATGTAGTTATCCGCAAAGGTCGCTATTTCCTCCGGTGTAAGTATGGTATCCGTTTTCCAGAAGGTAGTGGTAGGCACGAGGAAGTGGGCAAGATCCTGGGCCGGCTCGCTCAAAAGCGGCTTCTCCCAGTCGATAAGGTAGCTTTTGCCGTCGGGGTTTATCAGGAAATTGCCGGAGTTGAGCTCGGTATTGACTATGCATACCGGCGTACCCGACGTTTCCTTGAGGGGCAGCCCGCCCGTTTCGGTTATCAGCGTATCTATTAGCCCGCATACCCGCTTATCCGCCCTATCCCATTCGAGATAATGCTGCGCCATAGCGAGGCACTCGTCATATATGCCCTGTGCCGGGGCCTCCCGCCTGATTATCCGGGTGCTTTCCGGCACCTTCAGGCTGTGTATGTCCGCAAGTATCTCCGCCGCCGTCCGCATATCCCTCTGATAGTTCAGCGGAGCGCCCGGCAGCCATTCCATGACGGTCACGCCGTAAGGCAGCTGTTTTTTTGAGTCATCGCAGAATACTGCCCTTGGCGTTCGACCTGATGGTTCAAGGTCCTTCAATGCGAAATACTCATATTCCGCCTGCCGCTCAAGGTGCATCTGGCTGGCCGTACTCACCCTCAGCACCAGCCTTTTACCGGTGATGGGGTGCACAAAGGAATAATTTAAGTTGTATTCGCCGCAGCCCAGCGGAAAGAGGTTTATCTCCTCGTACTCGCGAAGGCCCATTGCGTTCTGAAAGCTGTAGCCGTTGACATAATCCCTCAGCTGTTTTTCCTTTAGCATTTTCGCGCCTCCTTTTAAAGTATTTTATCTATACATTGCGCAGTGCGGCTACTCTTGCCGCAAAGTCTTTTTTTCAATTCCATAAGGTCCTGTGGCGTATCCACGTCGCGGCACATCATAGCCGGGGCAAAGCTTAGCCCTGCCTCCTTCACGGCGGCAACCGCATTATCGTATACGCTGTCGGTTCCATACTCCTGCTTTTCAAATACCGCCTTGTTTGGCTTTTTCATGCCCACGAGGTAATATCCTCCGTCCTCCGTCGGCCCGAGGGTAACGTCTGCGCTCTCCAGCGCGTCAAATCCGCTTTGGAGATGGGCGGCCGTTATTTCGGGTATGTCGCTGCCTATGAGCACGCATTTGCCGTAGCCCATCGCGAGAACTGACCTTATGGCGTTGTACATTCTCTCTCCAAGGCCATAGCCCCGCTGGGGCAGCATGCTGACAGCATAAGGGAATATGCCGCGCAATGCCTGCCAGCCGGCGCCCTCCTCAAAGCATACGAAGGTGTCGCAGCCGAATTCGCCGCACACCTCTGAAATATCGTATAAAAACGCGGTGTGCAGCTCTGCGCATTGTTCTTTGGCAAGCAGCGGCATGAGCCGCGTCTTGGTATGTCCCGGCACAGGCACTCTTGTAAAGCATATAACGGCGTCCTTCATGCCTCGCCCTCCTTATTCCCGAGGTACGCGGCCATCTCGTCCCGCGCCCCCTGCCGCATTACGCGTCCTTCCCTCATGACCGCTATCCTGTCCGCCATGGCGAAGGCCTCCTGCCTGTCGTGGGTGACAAGCACGGTAGTAGTCCTGAACTTCCTATGCAGTTCCAGCACCAGCGCGCGTATTTCCTCCTTAAGCTCATTATCCAGCGCCGTAAACGGCTCGTCCAGCAGCAACAGCCTTGGCTGGGCCGCCAGCGCGCGGGCAAGCGCAACCCGCTGCTGCTGCCCGCCCGAAAGCTCATTTATCCTTCTGCTTTCGAGGCCGCACAGCTGTACGCTTTTCATCAGCTGCCCCGCCTGCTCCAGCCTCTGCCTTTTCGGCACCCCACGCATTTTTATAGGGAAGGCTACGTTTTCCAGCGCCGTCATATTCGGGAACAGCCGCATATCCTGAAAAACTATGACGGCTCCCCGCTTGTGGGGCGGAACATTTGCCATATTCTCCCCGCCTATGAGTATGCTGCCGCTCTTAGGGGGCAGTATGCCGGCTACAGCCTTCAGCAGCGTGCTCTTGCCGCAGCCGGAAGGCCCGAAGAGTCCCATAAGCTCCCCGCCCTTCACCGAAAAGTCAACGTCCTTCAGTATAGGCTGACCATTTATATCCACAAAAAGGCCGTTTACCTCAAGCATCGGCTCCTTTGCCTCCTTTGTTAACATTATATATCAGCAGCTCCAACATTGCGAATACTCCCAGGGCAGATAGGGTGAATGCCATTGCGTACACAGACGCCAGGCTTCTGTCTCCCCCCTGGATATACGGCACCAGCACCAGCGATATGGTATTTATCCTGCCGCCGCCTATTATAAGAGTGGTGAAATACTGGCTGTAGGAAATTATGAATCCCATGGAAAACGAGCTCATTATGCCGGGCATAAGGTTTGGCAGCGTCACCTCGAAAAATGCCCGGAACGGCCCTGCGCCCAGCGTAGCCGCCTGCTCCTCAAATTTATCGCCCAGCGCCGCCGTAACGTCTGTCATTATGGTTATGCAGTATGGTACGGAAGCCACGGTGTGTATCAGTATGATCCCCGCTATGCTGTCCCCGAGGCCCACCTTCAGCAGCATTATCTGGGCGCCTATTGCCAGCACCGTACCTGGCACCAGCAGCGGCAAAAGGCTGAAAAACCTTATCAGCCCCTTGCCCCGGAATTCATACAGCTCGGTAGCACGGGCTGTGGCTATGCCTATTGTAGTGCTTATGGCCGCCACTGCGAAGGAAAGCGATATGCTGCTCAGCAGCAGCTTAGGCAGCTTGGCCGAGCCAAAGATAAGCTCCTTTACCGTCCGCAGCGACAGGCTTTCCGGCAGTATCCCGGGCCAAGGCCACCGGGCGGCAAAGCACCATATGAGCAGCACTATGGCGGGCAGTATTATGCACGCCGCCGTAAGCCACAGCACCGGCTTTAAAAGCCTTCCCCTCTTCATGCTTCGCCTCCCAGCCGCTTTATGAGCCGACGTATTCCGATGCTGTACAGCGCCGCCATGAGCACAGAAAGCATCAGTATCACCCCAAACATGGCCATTGCCAGCGGCCGCTGCAAAAGATCCGGACTGAGGTATGTTATGTACGCCTGCACAGGCAGCGCCTTTGGCAGCGTGGAGCCCAGCAGCGCAGGCAGCTCATACCCGCCGAAGGCATATATGAATATTATGAGCGCAGCCTTTGATACGGCGGGCAGGCTCATGGGCAGCGTCACCGAGAAAAAGCTCCTCAAGGGCGATGCGCCAAGGTTTTCCGCCGCCTCACCCAATGTATTGGAAACCGACGCCATCAGCGCCAGCGTATAGTACGCCACGAAGGGTATCTCCTTCCAGAGATATCCGGCTATCGCGCCGCCGTAGCCGGGTGTGAACAGGATCTGCGGAAACTTGGTATAGTCGGATATCAGCCCGAGGCCGTATGCCGCACGGGCGACAATACCAGTCTGGCCCAGCAGCGTCATGATGAGCAGCGCAACCACCGTGTGGGGCACCAGTATGGGGAAGCGTACCGTGTACAGCATGCCGCCCCCCGCCCTGCGCTTCACCAGCGCCGCGCACAGCAGCGTGCCCAGCGCCGCCGCCAGCAGCGTCGAAACAAAGGCTATTCTCAGGCTCACCCATAGTGCGCTCAGAAATTCCGGCCGTTTGAACACTTCCCTGTAATATCCGAGCGTTATCTTCGTCAGGCCAAAGGCCGGAACATAGCCGATGCTTTGCAGCAGCACGTTTACGCAGGCGATAATTACCGTCAGCGTCACGGCCATAAGCGGCAGCAGCAGTATTACAGGCGTCAGCTTGCTGTTTCTCATCTGTACCCTTTGATACCATAAAACGGTGCGGCATATTTGGGGCCGCGCCGTCCTGTGTTTATAATATTATTGGAGGGGAAAGCTCAGTTATTGTACCGGCCCACGACGTCGGTAAGCCATATGTCCTCTATGATGGGAACGAGGTTTGCCGGCATCTCCGGCAGGCGGTGAGCAAGAAGCTCCGCCTGTGAAAGCACTCCTTTGCCGAGATCCACAGCGTCAAACGCGGCCCTTTCTTTATCGCTCAGCTTGTCAGCAGCCACCACGGGCAGGGTGCGGAGCTCAGAATACTGAGTGAGCTGCAGATCTGGGGACAGCATGGCGTTTATTGCCACCATGGCCCCCGCCTTGTTTGGGGAATCAAATGCTATGGCCATGTAGTTTGTGTTGCCTATGGTGCCTTTATCGAATACGAAGGTGCGGGTAGTTTGGGTATATGTTCCCTTATCTATTCCGGTAGCTGCCGCGAAGGGGCTGTAGCTCATTGAGCACACCAGCTCACCGTCAGCAAACATAGCATCAACGGCGGTGGAGTGCCGTCAAGAGTTATGCGCAAAATTGTTTACGGCTCTGGTAGAAATCTATTACAGGGGGCGGCTTAACCGCCCCTTGGTTACTTTTCAGCAGGCAGGGCGCAAAGGGTCAAGGGCGGCGGTACGCCGCTCGTCTTGCCCTTGACCATTTGTGACCTGGCTGCTATCAGCCGACCTGCGGCTCCTGCTCCATGGTTTCCAGATGCTTCATGTTCATGTACTTCTTGCAGCCCCACTGGGTTCCGGCTACATGACGAAGCCGTGCGCAGACCAGCATCAGCGCCGAGTTCCCGTCAGGAAATACTCCGACCACCCTTGTCCTGCGCCGAATCTCACGATTCATCCGCTCGATTACATTGTTGGTTCGGATCTTCTCCCAATGCTCAGAGGGAAAGTCACAGTAGGTCAGCGTTTCCTCGATACCCGCCTCAACCTTCTTCGCAGCCTCAGGCAGTTTCATGGCCTTCAGTTCAGAAACCACTGCGGCAGCCTTTTCCCGGGATGCCTTCTTGCTCTCCTGTGCGTGGATAGCGTTCAGCATTTTCGCCACATTTTTGACCTTGGATTTGGGCACAACGGAGAATATATTTCGGTAAAAATGCACCACACAGCGCTGGTACTTGGCCTCAGAAAACACCTCTCCCACAGCCTCCAGCATCCCCAGGCACTTGTCTCCAACAATGAACTTAACCCCTTCAAGGCCCCGTCCACGGAGCCACTGGAAGAAGCTGACCCAGCTGGCCTTGTCCTCCTTCATGCCCTCGGCAGCACCTAAAACCTCACGATAACAATCCTTGTTGACGGCAATTGCCACCAAAACGGCCACATTTTCGTACTCGCCGCCCCAGTTTCGCTTGAGGTAGATACCGTCTACATACACATAAGGGTACTTGCCGCCTTGCAGAGGACGATTGCGCCAAGCCTCGATATTGACGTAGGCTTTCTTATTCAGCTCACTGATGATGGAGGCGGACACCTTGCTGCCCCATAAAGCCTCCGTGATGTCCTCTACACGGCGCACGGATACACCTGCCAGGTACATCTCAATAAGGGCTTCCTCCACGCTGCTCTCCCGGCGGCGATAGCGCTCGATGATGGCAGTCTCGAAAGAGATGCCCTTGAGACGAGGCACATGGAGTGTTACATCCCCGGAAGTGGTGGTAAGATTTCGGTCATAATGACCGCTGCGGTAGCCCTGACGGGCCTCGCTGCGCTCGTAGCGGGCTGCCTGGGTGAGTTTTTCCGCTTCGGCTTCCAGCAGCTCGTTGAGCGTCTCCTCCACACTGCCGCGGACTAACTCCTTGATTTGCCCCTTGATTATTTCCTCGTTGAATTGTACAATGTTATTGGACATGGTTTGCTGTCTCCTTTCAGAATGTGTGTGGTAACTTCATTCTACCAGAGACCGGCAAGCCGTGTCTACTTTTTTATGCTCTTTTCAATTTGCGCAATTTATTATACCTTATCTACCTTATCGTCTCAATCCATGGAGCACTGCAAACAGGAACTCATACAATATCTCGATTACTACAACAACCGCAAGATTAAGGCAAAGCTGAAGGGCTTGCCGCCTGCAATTCACAGACAACAAGCCCTTTCAACAGAAATATTTGCCTAACTTTTTGGGGGCAGTTCAATTCACTATAGCGGGTTTTGTGGATATAATAACCGCCAAGTGCTAGTATTCGGTGGCCGAGTTGTTTCATCAAGCAACTGAATACATTTTATTTATCATGCTCGCATACAGGCATATTATGCGGAGTGCTTTTGTGTTTTACTGAAGGTTCAGCATCCATTCATATGTTACGTGTTCACCACGGCAATATACCTCTTTTACATCATTGAGATTATGCAGATTATCCAAGGGATTGCTTCCCAGCAGCAGTAAATCTGCTTCTTTTCCAACTTCTAATGTGCCTATTTTATTATCCATTTGCAACACCTTAGCCGCGTTTATGGTGGCGGTCTGCAGTACTTCCATACGGTTGAGCCCCATTTCTTCAAGTAGGTACATTTCTTTGTGTAACTCGCCAAGTGTGTCGCTACCCGCTGCTATCAGTATTCCCTTCTCATGCGCACGACTCACACTTTCAAAGTGCTTAATCATAACCTCCTTGGTTATCAGATCGGCAAGTTCATCATGGCCCACACTTCTTTCCTTATCTATAAACCCTGTGACAGTGGTCATGGTTGGTACATAGTATACGCTGTGTTCGCACATTATATCCAGAGCCTCATCATTTAGGTTTACGCCATGCTCTATACCATCAACGCCGCCATGCAGAGAATTCATAACCGGTTTTATACCATATGCATGAACGGTAACTTTTTTGTTATGGTCATGCGCTGCAGTGCAAGCTGCGCGGATTTCCTCCTCTGTCAATTCAACCATGTCCGGGTTTTCATGTTCAGGCATACCCGCTATTCCACCGCAAGCCATTAGCTTTATAAAGTCCGCGCCAAGTCTTATTTCGTTACGTACAGCCTGCATAACCGCATCAGGACCATCAACCTCTACTGCGCCCTTGTACATATGCGTTTCGTGTCCGCCTGTGCAAGCAATAGCTTTACCGCACACTACAAGACGTGGACCGCGGATTATACCATCCTCAAACGCGGCTTTAAGCTCTGATGCACTCCTCCCAACTGAGCAAAGATCTCTTATAGAGGTTATTCCCTGATTCAATTCATACCACGCATTTTTCGCGGCATACATCATTCTACGTCCGTCAGTACTATTTTCGACAGTCGGCCCAAGATTCCTGAAAGCTCCATTTGCACGTGAAACATGTCTGCGATTTATATGAACATGTGAATTAATCAAGCCAGGCATAAGGTACTTATCGCGGGCATCAATTACGGTATCATCATCAATTGTGTTCGCACAATCTGTAATGATATCTGTTATTAACCCGTTTGTTACCTTAACGGTGGCCTTATACGGCGCACGCCCCGTACAATCAATGATATTGCAATTCTTGATTATCATTTGCCAGTCTCCTTTTTGCTTTGCTTTTGTCGTTTAATATGTTAGTCAGTACAGTATCTATTATTTCGCGCGTGTTCGTCGTAAGTTTTGCTAGATTTTTCAGCGTACCTTCAAGATCCTCTTCGACAAGGCCGTCATAATATCCGGCATAGTTTCCGTTGAGTGCTAGCTGCGCGGCGGTAAATGCCTGATCGCAGGCCACCCCCATCTTTAACGCACACGCATTCTTTGCTCCATCGCATATCTGTCCTGCTAAAGCGCTGACTACATTCATTATAGCATACTCCATTTGCCTTTCATTCCCACCGCTCATCCAAACTATGCTTGAGGCAGAACCGGATGCAGATGCTATTGCGCAAAGACAGGTGCTTGAAATGCGGCCAACGTATGTTTTTACCATATATGTCACCAGATGGCTTATTGCAAGCGCACGGCACCTTTGTTCTTCTGTTGCATTTATGTGGTCTGCAAATACTCCAACGGGAATAATGGCAGTGATACCTTGATTTCCGCTGCCAACTGTACTCATCGCGGGCAACTGACTTCCACCCATACGGGCATCTGATGCGGCGCAAGTAAATATTTTGGCCTTAATGCTGGGAAAATCAATGATGTCTAAATCGCTATATGAATTCATAAGTGTTCTTCCGCTGTTAAGTCCATAGCTGTTCTTTAGGCCATCGTTTGCCAGTGCCCGATTCATCACATCTCCTTCTGCAAGGAAAGCGATATCATCATACACCACATGTTCAGCATAATCCACTATTTCAGACAAAGATAGTTGCACATCAAATTCCTGCGATGTGTCAATGCACTCGAAAGCCTTATAAATAATTTCCCCATTTTTTATAACCTTACTTATGCGATCATGGCTTGCCTCTAGAATAGCAGTAGCACAGCTTTCGGCAGAATTTACGGTTGCTTCGATGTATATTCCTTTCTTTGTATTATCACAAAAAACCTTTACTTTGCCTTTTTCCACCATTTCCAACGCTTTTTCCAGATGGTATGAGGTTGCGGTAGACAAGACCTCTAGTGCAAGGCGATAATCTCCGCCGATAGCACCATATGCGGCACCTAGCGCATTCCCCCTTTCTTTGGTTCCCGGTACGGCCACACCCCATCCGTTTTTATACATGCCGGGTGATAAGGCTACGTTTATACTGGTTATACTGCCGTCAACTTCAGCTGCAGCTCTTGCGGCTGCCAACGCGACAGCTACCGGGCCGGTACAACCAAGAGCTGGCAGTACTTCTTTTTTTAGCAGGTTTGTTATTCTCGAATATTCCATTTGCAGATACCTCTAATTGTTATACGTATACATTTGCTTTTGTGTTGACAAATTATAATATACACGTATATAATGTTGTTGAAGACATGCTTCATGTTAACGCAAGTTCATGTCTTTCTTTTAAAAGTATAAATGTCCTACATTTAAACTGCAACACTTTTTTTACTAAAACTGGAGGAAATAATTATGAAACTCTTCAAATCAGCTCTTAGTATCGTTATGGTTATGGTTCTGGCCATTTGTACCTTTGGTTGTACTGGTGCTACGCCTTCTGAACAACCCAGTAACGAACAGCAAGCTTTAGCAGAACAGGCTGCTAGTGAATTCGTTGGTTCTTCTTTTCTTCCCGAAGGATATATTCCGAACGATATTCTGATAAGCAGTGGCCCCGCCGGCGGCAACTGGAATTCTATGGGTGCATCCTTCTCTGAGGCGCTTATAAGGGCCGGCGGCAAGGCTTCCTACATAGTGGGTGGAGGCACACAGAACGTAATTGCTGTCGGCGATGGTAGTGCTACGCTTGGTTTCTGTAATCAGTTTTGTCTTGACACTGCCTACAAGGGTAATGAGCCATATACCAGAAAGTATGACGATGTAGTAGCCCTGATGGCCCTCGAAACTAATATGCTTTATCTAATCGTCCCTGCTGGATCCCCCATTACTTGTGTTGCCGATCTTAAGGGTAAAACCGTAGCAGTATCTTCCGTTGGTAGTAACGCATACAATTGCGCCATTGACGCCCTAATAGCTACTGACTTAGATATCCAGAACGACCTTTCACTACGCCCCGGTAGTATGTCCGAAGGTGCTGACATGATGAAGGATCGTCTTGTCGATGCATTTCTCATTATGACCGGTATCTCCAATTCAACTATAATGGATATATGCACCAGTCTTGATGTTACTATTCTGAGCCTTGAAGAAACTACTCAGAACAATATGCTGGATGCAAACATTGGCTACCGTACGCTTACATTGCCTGCTGGTTCTTATAAGGGACAAACCGAGGATGTTCATACCATTACCTCTGATAACGCTCTCATTTGCGATAAGGATATGTCCGAAGAAGAGGCTTACTGGATTACCAAGGCATTGGTAGAAAACTTTGATTACATAAAAACTGCCAATGGTTGGCTGAGTTTCTGTACTGTAGAGAGTCTCGCCTCCACAGGAAAGATTCCCCTGCATCCTGGTGCTGCACGTTATTACGAAGAAGTCCTTGGAAAATAACATTTTCCGGAACAATCGTCGTTGTTTCCGCAGCCGATTTTGGCTGCGGAAACATATATAAAACACTATATGAAAGGAAATTGACATGAACTCCTCAGTTATGAAGATATTGAAATGGTTAGGATTCGGTATCTCGTTATATCAAATCGCTATAGGATTGTTTGGAACTCCAATATCCATGGTACATAGGCCGTTGACAATAGGCATACTAATGCTTCTTCTCTTTTTAACTACAAATAAAAAAGGTGAAAAAGAGATAGGCAAAATAAAGTGGTATGATTATCTTCTCGCTATAGCATCCATGTTATGCTGCCTTTACGCTGTTGTCAATGCAAACTGGTTTCTCAGCAGATTCCCATATCTCACACCTCTTAAAGTATCCGAATATATTTATGGCACACTCCTGATTATTCTTGTATTGGAATCTGGCCGTCGTACCATGGGATGGGTAATGCCTACAATAGCCATAATAATGCTATTCTATGCAATCTTTGGTCATCATTTGAGAGGTCCGATGTGGCACACTCAGTTTAAGATAGCTACCGTTATAGAACAGCTTACTATGACTACTGAAGGAATATGGGGCTCGCCTACTCATTCCGCGGTAACTGTGGTATTTATGTTTGTGTTGTTTGGGGCTGTATTAAACTCCACAGGAACAGGCGAATTCTTTATGGATCTTTCGCTGTGCCTTACAGGACGCTTCTGCGGTGCAACTGCAAAGACGGCTGTAGTATCTAGCGGTCTTATGGGCATGATACAAGGTAGTTCCATATCCAACGTTGTTACCACTGGCACATTTACTATTCCGGCAATGAAAAAGGCTGGATTCCCGGATTATTTTGCTGGAGCTGTTGAAACCGTTGCTTCGTGCGGAGGACAGATTATGCCCCCTGTTATGGGGGCAGCTGCGTTCATAATGGCAGATTTCACGGGCATACATTACAGCAGCATCATTAAGCATGCTCTCATACCTGCAATATTATATTATTCATGTACGATGTTGCAGGTTCATTTCCGTTCAAAAAAGCTTGGCATGTCTGGCCTACCTAAGGAGGAAATTCCCGATTTTTGGAAAATGGTGAAGTCCAAGGGTGCATTCCTTATTCCAGTTGTGCTGGTAATAGTCCTGCTTATGTGCGGTTATACCGCCATGCGTGCCGGATTCATAGCTATAATCGCCAATTTGGTAATTGCCCTTATTTTTTCAAGTGACCGTAAACAAATGCTTAAAAATCTGCTGCATGAGCTTCAGGACGCTCCTGAGCAAATGATCACCGTTGCAGCAGCAGTAACAAATGCCGGTATTATAATAGGCGTATTATTCATGACTGGCCTGGGTTCAAGGCTTAGCTCTCTAGTAGTGGCTTTAGCTGGCGGCAAACTTATAATCGGCCTTGCATTAGGTATGTTTATAGCAATACTGCTTGGTATGGGAATGCCTACATCCGGCGCATATATCGTGATGGCAACACTTGTAGCCCCTGGTCTTATGGAGCTTGGCCTTAGTCAGATACAGGCACATATGTTTGTATTCTACTTCGCCTGTATGTCTATGCTTACTCCTCCTGTTGCTATTGCGGCATATGCCGCCGCAGGTATTGCAAATGCAAATCCTTCAAAGGTGGGCTTTGCTGCGTGGAGACTTGCTCTAGCTGCGTTTGTTGTACCGTACATGTTTGCATTCGGCCCAGAATTGCTTATGTGCGGCACTTTAGCAGAATCCATAGTCCCGTTTATAACGGCTATGCTTGGATGCGTATGCCTTGCTGCAGCTATTGAAGGTTATCTTATAAACGCTCTATCAGTATGCAGCCGCGTAGGCTGCGGCATTGCGGCTTTACTGCTTATCAATACTGCAACAATCACCGATATAATCGGTGTATGTGCTTTTGCCGCTGTATTAGCTGTGCAACTTGTAAACTGTAAAAAAGCATCCATATAACAAATACTTCTGTAGGAAGGAAGACACGGTTTACCTTCCTACAGAATCAAAGAACCATGTATGATAAAGCCATATTATGTGGTTTATTTAATGATATTATGGTATACTGTGAAAAAGTGTATATGAGCAGGAGTATAATTATGCCATTTTATCAAGTTCCCCGCACTGTTCTTCATCAAGAAGTTGTAAGATTACTGTTACAGCAGATTAAAGAAGGAATATGGCTTCCTGGAGAACAACTGCCCAGCGAAACAGAGTTTGCCGAGCGGTTTGGCGTGAGTCGCAACTGTATACGTGAGGCATTAAAAGCTCTCAGCTTTTCTGGAATTGTATGTTCACGTCCTGGTCAAGGGACTTTTTTAACCAAAGATGCATATTTGCGCATAGCAAATTATGATTTGATAGGAACAATAGCTAATTGTTCTTCCATAAGTGATCTTATGGAAACCAGAATTATAATAGAATCACAGCTTGCAGGGCTTGCGGCAAAGCGTGCAACCGATGAGGATATACAACTTATCAGTTCTGCACTTGAAGAATTAAAAGCAGACTTGCTTGCGCAAATAAATTCCGGGACAAGAACCAACCCCACACGTTCCGGTATGAAATTTCATACCGCCATAATAAATGCCGCAAAAAACAACCTTTTATCGGAGTTTCTTTATTCTATAAGGGGCGAATTAGAAGCTCAAAGATCTCAATTGTCTTTGTATCAATCCAATATTATAGAGATGATAGATGATCATGTACGCATTTATCAGGCCATTGTAAATAATGATTCCGTAGGTGCGGCGCAAGCCATGATGAATCACCTAAAGCACACCTATAAGACCATAAACGAAAATAAGGACGTATAATATGTATAAAAAGCAGGAGGATTATATTGATTATGATAGAGTATTTTGAAGGCAACGAGAGGATGCATCAGATCATATCATATAAAGGTATGCTCTTTTTGAGCGGTCAGGCCTTTCCTTCGGCCGACAGCATAGAAGAGCAAACAGTTGGTGCTTTGAATAAAATAGACCGTTTGCTTGCAGATCACGGTTCGAGCAAGGATTATATCCTTTCCGTACATATATTCCTTAGGGATATGGCTTTATTCGCTCGGTTTAATCGGATTTATGACGAGTGGGTTTCCAAAACAAATCAGCCTACACGTTGTTGTGTAGAAGCCCGTATGGCTACAGAAAAGCATCTTGTGGAACTTGTGGTCACCGCTGTGCAGAAGGACTTTGCCAACAAGTAAATCTCGAATTCCGGTTTTTGTATATTTTTGTCGAAAAATGGAGCTTTTATTATCGACAACCCCTTTTTTATCAGAGCTTTTTATTTTGTTGTCTAGAAGAAGTATGCGTAGCAAAACTCATAAAAAGTGGAATGATTATTTTGCACAAGGTCACTATTTCAACACGGTTTTCTTAGAAACTCACGCAACAAGCATCTTTAAAACCTTGTTGCGTCTTGTATCTCAAACTTCTGTTGAGGCACATCTCGGTGTAAAACCTAATATACCACTCCATACTTGTAAACTGCCCCCCAAAAGTTAGGCAAATATTTCTGTTGAAAGGGCTTGTTGTCTGTGAATTGCAG
>OIYV01000890.1_pt1 | contig 15357 bp, 17 predicted proteins | sample 1588251 | NCBI WGS metagenome assembly OIYV01 (sample SAMN03283282) | human gut metagenome | biome: human-associated habitat; material: feces | host: Homo sapiens | place: Peru | collected 2012
ACATAATAATCACTTCCTAAATATAGTATAACATATAATTAATATTTTTTATCTATTTTTTATTCATCTACCACTTCCTTTCATGATTAAATTATATTATTACTTCATGGACTAATTATCAAATAAATGTGGTAAATTATGGGATTAATAAATATACTTATACTGGTGATACTATGGAATATAAAAAATTAAATCTAGATTATACTAGTCTAGAACCTTATATTGATGATAAAACATTATATTTACATTATAACAAGCATTATGATAGTTATACTAATAATCTAAATAAATATTTACAAAAACATAACTATAAATATGAGTATACTCCGATCTATTTAGCTAAACATATCGATATTGTTCCAATGGAAGATAGAGATGAAATTCTCTATAATCTAGGTGGTTATCTAAATCATAGTTTATATTTTTATATCTTAACAAATAAAAAGAAAGATATTCCTATACCTTTTCTTAATATCATTAATAAATATTTTACTTCATATGATAATTTTAAGAAGACTTTTATTGATATGGCTTTAGAAGTTAAAGGTAGTGGTTATACCTTTCTTGTATTAGATAAAGATAATAACTTAAGTATTATAAATACTTCTAATCAAGATACTCCTTACTATTATGGTTTTACTCCTATTATGACTATTGATGTATGGGAGCACTCTTATTATTTAAAACATTATAATAAAAGAAAAGACTATCTAGAAGATATCTTTAATATCATAGATTATGATAAAGTATATAACCTCTATAAGTCCTCTATAACCACTTAGTACTAGTAATATATAATATTTCATTATCTTCATATTTACTAGTATATCTCAATATAGAATCAATTATTTTATCATTAGATAAAGATAAATCTATAATCTTTCTTAATTCTTTTCTATATTTATTATCATTGATATATAAATACATACATCTATCAATATCTCTTACTACTTTTATATCTTCTTCATTATCTCCATTACAAGAGAATATTAAATCTTTATACCAATCTATTAAATCTATTGATAACTCATCTTCATATATAACATCACTATTAATAATATCATCATAATATGGACAACATTTTAATATCTTTTTAACATTAGTTACATCTATAGTAAGAGTTCCTATCATAATAATCTCCTTATTTTTCACTATAAGTATAACAATAAATATATATTTTGTAAATACTTTCGACATATTTAGCTATATTATTTAAGATATAGCTATATAAAAGAAGAATATTTTTTCTTATGTTTAATTAATATTTCTAAATTCAGTAGGAGTAATCTTCTTAATTTTGTTATAAATAAAACAAATACTAATAAATATAACTAATATAATTATTAAATAACTATATATAACTAATTTAATATCAATTATATTTAATACTAATTGATAAGTATAAAATAATTTTTGAATAATAAATGAAATTATTAATGATACTCCTATTGAAATAATAAATAATATAGTATAAGTAATAATCATTATAATAAATATATATCTACAAATAATTTTATTTTTAAAACCAAGCATTTTATAAAATGATATATTATTTTTTTGTAATAATATTATTTCTATTATGTTAAGTATTAATAAAATTATTGTAATAATAGATACTATCCAAATAATTATATTTAAAATATTACTTAATATATTTAAAGTCTCTGAAGTTACACATTCATTAATAGATATATCTTTATAAGTATCACTATAATTATCTATAAATCTATATATATCATTATATTCTTTAAATATAATTGTATATTCATTATTATTACCTAAATACATATTTTCAATATAAGTAACATCTTTAATATTATTAATATCTATATTACTATTAAATCTAACATAAATAGTTCTATATATTTCTTCATTTTCTATATCATAAACTTTATTAGTAATACCAATTCTTGTTATCGAAAGTAAAAATAATACTATCAATAAAATAATGAAAATAATAAAATATCGTATATTCTTTTTACTAAATATAATACTCTTAGTCATTAACATTTAATATACTCCTAACTTCCATATTACATATTTTTTTAGATATAAATTTAGTATTTATTATAATTATTATCATCATTAGAAGTAAATAAATTAATTCTATTTTATATGATAATTTAATATCTATATATGATAAACTAATATAATTACTTAAAATATTATTACCTATTTTAATTCCTATAATAAGAACTATTAAACTTAAAATATAAGCTATTAATATTAATATTATTATTAATATTTCAAATATATAAGTAATTATTTTATTTTTATAGCCAAAGGCTTTATATAATCCAATATCATATTTTCTATTACTTATTATGTTTTTAATATACATATTTATTACTACTAATAATATAAATAAAATAATTACTAAAAGAATATAAGATATATACTTAAACATCTTAATAGGAACATAATCTATCTCTATAGATTTATGTACTAAGTACCCATCATTAAGTAATCTTTGATATACTTTATCAATATTTTCTAATTTATCTACTACCAGATTAGTAGAAGTACTATTCTCTGATACATCAAAATCAGATCTATATATTTCTTTTGATTTACTACTCATTTCTTTAAGTTTATCATATTCTATATAACAAATATTATCCATTGTCGAAGAAAAAACATTTTGATATAAACCTACTAACTTAAATTTATCATTAAAGACATTAGTAACTGCAATTTCTTTTTCATTTTTTGCTTCTATTTGTCTATAACTTAAAGTTATATCTCTATTTAAATATTCTTTTAAACTAATCATATTATCTATTTTATTATTATCTGAAGGATTTAAATACATAGGGCATATAATCTCATTATCTGAAGATATATGTTTACCATTAATAATATTAACATCAACATTATACTTTATAGGTAATAATGCTATATTAATTTTTAAATCATTATCATTAAAAGTAGTATTTAAAAATACATTCTTAACATTATATAAATAATCAATATGCTCATATTTATTTAATTCTTCTTCTAATCTATCATAATCATACATTTCATTTTTTTCATTATCATATTTATGAACAAGTAACATTCTTCCATTAATATCAATATTAATAATCTTCTCTATATAATGATTTATATTATATTCAAAGTTTATAAAAATATTTCCTAATAAAATTAAAAGAAACAGAACTAAAGTACATATTATTGTTCTTACTTTACTTTGTTTAAAAAAACTAAATACTAATTTAATATAATCACTCTTTCTCATGTAAAGTACCACTTTCTAATAAATAGATTTTATCAGCATATTTATTTATTATATCATTATGACTAACCACTATTACACATTTATCTTTTTTAGTCATTTCTTTTAAATAATCAAATATTAATTTTTCGTTTTCTTTATCTAAATTACCTGTGGGTTCATCCGCTATTAAAACTTCTGGATCATTAGCTAATGCTCTAGCAAGAGCAACTCTTTGCTGCTCACCACCAGATAATTCCTTTGGATAATGATTTATTCTATCTTCTAAACCAAATTGTTTTAATAATTGTATTGCTCTTTCTTTTCTTTTATCTTTTGCTATATTTTTATTAATTAACATTGGAATCATTACATTTTCACAAGCTGTTAATTTATCATTTAAATAGTATGTTTGAAATACAAAACCAAACTTATGCATTCTAAGTTCCGCCTTTTCGTCTTCAGTTAAGTTTCTTGATAAAATATTATCTATTTCATATTCACCTTCATCATAATTATCTAAAAGACCTAATATATTAATAAGAGTAGTTTTACCGGCACCAGATTTACCTATTATTCCATAAAATTTGCCTTTAGAAAAACTTATATTAATATTATCTAATACTTTAATTTTCTTCTTATCTTTAACATATATTTTACTCAAATCATTTAATTTCATTTTTACTCCTTTTTTATAAAGAGTGGAAGTAGTCTTCCACTCTTCTTTAAAATCCTATATAACTGTCTGTCGAATTGGTTGTTTGAACATTTCCATTATATGCACCATCAATAGCAGTATAAACGTTATTATAATTTCCTGATACGTTGTAGTCAAAAATAGCAGTATGTCTATAACTAGATGTGTTTAAACCAACAATATAATCTTCTGCAAGTTTACTGCCGAATAAACCCTTCTTTTTCATAACCCAACGAATTTTAGTTCCAGATGTCGGAGTAATATTAGCCTTTGCACTTTCAAAAAAATATCTATATTGTGTATTATCCATAGTATAAGTGATTGATTGGCCTTTACTCAAATTTGCACCACCGCCAATTACCCTTGTATCCGCATATACTGAAGTTATTACTAATCCAAATGCCAAAATAGTAGCAACATATATTAAATTTTTCTTTTTCATTTTGACATAAGATTATAATATTATAGTCTTATAAATTATAGTAAAGTTCTAAAAATAAAATTTAATATTATCAAAATGCAAAAATTAACAATAAAGTAACGTAAAACATACTACAGCGAGAGATTGCAAATTCGAACTAAATCAAGCAAAAATTATAATTAACTAATAATCATCTTACCAAGATATACTCCTAATACAATACATACTAATATAATTAATATTGTATATAATAATTTAGATATCTCATTTGTTTCTTCATCCATAATTATATCACCCCTAATACTTATCTTTTAATTTAATTGTAATAGTATCAGAAATATCTTCTCCTTCTAAAATACTCTGTTCATATACATAACCATTACCCTCTATAGTATAATTAATATCTAACATTTTTAATATATTTATGACTTCTTTATAAGAATAACCAATTAAATTAATCATCTTATTATTCATATTATTAGTTTTAAGAATAACTAAATCATCCTCATATATTGTGTTATTAATACTAGGATACACATCAATAATTTTATTACCATTTCCAAGTACAAGAACTCTTATTCCTTTACTATCTAAATAATTCTTTACGGTATTAACGTCCATGTTGTAAAAGGCTTCTATCTCATAAGCACTCTTATCTTTATTAGCCTCTTCAATATTTAAATATTTTGTAATATTCTTTTCTACTTCTTTAACCATTGGGGCAATATAATTAGTAGTATCTTTAGGTATTTTTAGTGCTGCATATAAAATTATTTCGGGATTATCTTCAGGAAACATACCTGAGAAAGAATAAATATATTCTGAACTACCACTCATATATTTTCCTTTCTTATAATCATATATTTGGGCAGTACCTGTTTTACCAATTAAACTATAGCCATCCATATAATAGGCATAACCAGTAGAATTAGTATTATCTCCATTGATAACACTAGCCATAAGTTCTTTCATTTTTGTAACTGTCTCTGAACTAACCATATTACCTAGTTTCTTACTTTTTCCTGTATAAATTGTTTTACCTGTATCATTATCTACTATTCTATCAATAATATATGGTTTTAACATAACACCATTATTACTAATAATTGTAAGAGCCTGCAGGTGCTGAATAGCAGTTGTAGTAATACCTTGTCCATAACCTGCAGTAGCAGCTTCAATCTGATACTTATAATCTATTGAGCCTTCTTCTTCTCTATTCATTGTAAAGCCAGTTTTTTTACCAAAGCCATACTTTGTGTAACAAGCTTTTAATTCTTCTTTATTAATAACATTCTCTACAATATTAGCAACTGCTATATTAGAGGATAAAGCAAATCCTTGATCATAAGTAATTTCTCCCCATCCTTCTTTTTTCCAATCGGATATTGTTGTTTCTTTTCCATCTTCTCCGGTATATGTCTTACTACCAGAGGTATATTTAGTACTACCATCATATCTACCTGAATCAACTGCACACATATAACTAAATATTTTCATTGTGGAACCTGGTTCATATGTTAAAGTACTAATTGGATCAATATAAGAAGTCATATTTCTTAAATTTGGATCAAAACTAGGTGTACTAGAATAACCAAGTATCTTGCCTGTTTTGGCATCCATTGCGGCCATAAGTACCCATTCTGCTTCTGAATTATTTTGGGCATCCTTAACAGCATTCTCTATAAATAATTGAATATTATTATCAATAGTAAGATAAATATCATTACCATTATCTGCTGGTTCTACATATTCTCTACCATTAGCAATCTTATAACCATACTTATCTCTTTCATAAGTAATATAGCCACTCTTACCCTTAAGTTCATCATTATAATATTCTTCTAATCCAAGTTCTCCTGTAATCCATTTATTTTTATTTTTATCTTCTTTTAATACTGTATATCCAAGAATATAACTAGCAAAGTCTCCATTAGGATAATATCTCTTGATATCCTTAATAAAATCAATACCCTGTAAATTAAGTTTATCAATTTCTTCCTTTGTAAGTTCACTAAGTCCTTTACCTGCACTACCAAACTCTACTTGGTATTTATTGCTTTCTTTTCCTTTTGTTAGTACATTTTTTATTTCTTCACTATCAATAGCCAAAACACTCGCTAATTTATTGCTTGTATCATCAATATCCTCAACATAATTCTTATTTCCTTTAGCATCTACTCTTTCATTTGATAAATAAGCAATAAGTGTATAACTAACAACATCATCTGCTAGTATATTTCCATTTATATCGTAAATTGTACCTCTCTTTGGCATAATAACTTCTTCTTTTGTATTTCTATTTTTAATAAAAGCCGCTATGGTAGAAGTACCTACTTTATAATCTACTAAGCATAAATAACATAATCTACCAATAAGTACCAAAAATAAAAGAAAGGTAATAATAATAACTAATTTATTAACTTTAAATCTGTCATTATTTACTATACCCTTCTTCATTATAATCACCCTATTCTATAGTCTTAATATTCTCATTATTATAAGCAAGACCTAGATTTTTACTTATACTCTGAATATTTTCAAGTGAAGCCATCTCATTAATCTTCATTGCTAAACTCTGATTAGTATCAGATGCTTTTTCTACTTTTTTATTCATTTCTTGGAGTTCAATATTCATCTTTGATACTGTTGTACTAGTAAAGACAATACCTACTAGTAAAAAGACAATAATCATAAGTGAACTCTTATATAAAAATCTTTCTACTTTTGTAAACTTTTTATTCTTTCTTTTTTTCATATAAATCAATCCTCTATCTTTTCTAGTACTCTAAGTCTAGATGATCTTGCTCTATTATTTTCTTCTATTTCTTCCTTACTAGGAGTAATATTAGCAATAATCTTATATTTAGGTAAATATTCTTTAGGTATAAATGGTAATTTACTAAGACTACTATCAACTTTTGAATATTTATTAAATATTTCTTTTACTATTCTATCTTCTAAAGAATGAAAAGTAATAACTGATATTCTTCCTCCTACATTAAGCATTGATATAGCCTCTTCTAAAGCTTCTTTCAAAACATTTAATTCATCATTAACTTCAATTCTAATTGCTTGAAAAGTCTTTCTAGCAGGATGGCTATCTCTCATTGCCTTATATGGCATACTTTTCTTTATTATCTCTACTAATTCTAATGTAGTTTCTATTTTCTTAGTTTCTCTATACTTAATAATATTATTAGCAATACTACTAGCATATTTTTCTTCTCCATAATCTCTTAATATTCTGACTAAATCATTATAGGAATATGTATTAACTACATCACTAGCGGTAAATTCTTTATCCCTATCCATTCTCATATCAAGAGGAGCATCATTATGATAACTAAAGCCTCGCTCTGCTATATCAAGTTGAGGAGAGGAAACACCTAAATCAAAAACAATGCCATCTATCTTATTAATATTCCTTTTACCTAACTCTTCCTTTAAATTAGCAAAATTAGACTTAATTATTTCATAATTACTACCAATCTCTGCTAATTTCTTTTCACTATACTCTATCGCCATTTCATCTTGGTCAAAGGCGAAAAGAAAGCCCCTTTTAACTCTCTTTAAGATTAAACCACTATGTCCCCCAAAGCCAAGTGTAGCATCAACATATATTCCATCTTCTTTTATATTTAGATTGTCTATAGCTTCATTTAATAATACTGTTTTATGCATCTATATCAAATCCTTCAAATAAATTCTCTGCTACTTCAGATATCTTATCCATATTATCATTGATAAGATTATCAAATCTATCCGTAGCCCATATCTCTAGGCGATCATTAACCCCAATTATCGTACATTCTTTTTTAATATTCGCATAATCAATTAATGAAGATGGCAAGTTTATTCTACCTTGCTTATCAAAATAACATACAGTAGCACCAGATAAGAAAAATCTATTAAATGTTCTGGCATCTTGTTTAGTAAATGGAAGTGTTTTAAGTTTAGATACTATATTATTCCATTCGTTCATTCCATATACAAATAGACATCCATCTAATCCTCTTGTAACTACAAACTCATTACCTATATCTTCTCTAAACTTAGAAGGTATAATTAATCTTCCTTTTTCATCTAAATTATGATGATATTCTCCAATTAACATACTATCCCCCACTTTCTTCCACTTCGTGCCACTCTATGATTATATTCTACTATAAAGAGTTATCTTTGTAAATATATTTTCTATAATTTGACAAAAAAAGATGTAAACATCTTGATTATATTAACTAAATTCTTCAATCCATATCTATTATGAGATAGTATAAATATTAAAAAAAGTCATAATATCTTAAAATTATGACTTTTTAACTGACTTTCTATTAAACAATTTATAAACTTTTAACACTCATGACTCTAGTACTTCCTACCACTCTTGTCATATCAGTCATCTGTTACACAGATAACTGATATGGTGAACTACTCGTACCTGATCCTGACCCAATATCTAGTTCAGATGTCAGAGAAAGGACTGGCGTCACCCCGCGTGCACCATAGGCAATGCTGCGAGTGTGGACATAGCCCGACGAATACACAAACCATGCAAGGTGCACAGCACCGGAACCAGGGGTCAATAACCATCCATAATTTGGTGCCAATATACTCTTCATCCAGTTATTCTCTGTACATGTTGCATCATTATAAGAACCTAATTGCTTTTGACACAAACTTAAATCGGCAGCATAGCCATAATCACTTGGATAAGGTATTGCCACTTTCCCAGTCCATGATGTTGAATGACCAGAATATACTGTTCCGCTTACTCTTTCTTTATCATACATGGTATCTACAAATATAGTTACAGAGTTATGTCCTCTTGTATAGTATGTTGTCTCTGCTATTAGATTTCTTGTTGTATCGTTTTTTAAGCCTGTACTTGTTATAGTTTCTTTTTTTACTATATCAAATGATTGACCTTTTAGACCTGTGACTGTTAAGGTAGTACTACTTATAAATAAATACAATACCAAAATTGGTTATGAGGAAGACATTAAGGCTTACTCATACCCCGATAGACTTACATAGTAAGGCTATTGGGGATAAAGAAAAAGATACTACTTAATCTTATAAGTAGTACCCTCTCTAGTATCTATAAGTTCAATACCTTTACTTAATAATTCATTTCTAATACTATCTGATAAATCATAATCCTTATTTTGTTTAGCAATCTTTCTCTCTTCTATTTTATTTAAAATATATTTCTCTAATTCCTTATCAACAGAAGCATTATCTTTAATTAAATCTAAACTAAATACTTTATCAAAATTCTTAATAAGTTCTCTCTTAGTCTTACCATTAACACTATTATCTTTAATTAAATCATAAAGTAAAGTAATACCATTAGCGGTATTTAAATCATTAGATAATTCTTTAATAAACTTATCATTATAATAATTATACTTATTATCATCAATATCTCCTTCATCATTAATTAAAGATATTCTATTAATAAGTTTATTATATTGTCCCTCTACTTGATCAAGAACATTATAAGAAAAGACAAGTTGTTTTCTATAATGACTTTGAAGACACATAAATCTAAAGGCTAAAGGATTATAACCCTCCTCTATTAACCTACTCACTGATAAAACAGCCCCTTTACTTTTACTCATCTTACCAGATTCATCCATCAAATGTTCATTATGAAACCAATAATTACACCATTTATGACCTAAATAAGCCTCACTTTGGGCAATTTCATTAGTATGATGTGGAAAGATATTATCAACACCACCACCATGAATATCAAGATGTTCACCTAAATATTTTAAACTAATACCAGTACATTCAATATGCCAACCTGGGTATCCTACTCCAAATGGAGAATTCCATTTTAAATCTTGATCTTCAAACTTACTTTTAGTAAACCATAAAGCAAAATCAGCTTGATTTCTCTTATTAGTATCAAAGTCTACTCCATCTCTAACACCCACTACCATATCATCCTCTTTATGATTAGTAAGCCTATAATAGTCCTCTACTTTACTAACATCAAAATAAACATTACCACCAGCTTCATAAGCATAGCCATCCTCTAGTAATTTACTAATTATCTTAATATATTCATCAATATTAGCGGTTGCTGGACTAACTACATCAGGCATACGACAATTAAGAGCAGTAAAATCCTTAAAGAAAGCATCTGTATAATATTTAGCAATATCCATAACAGTCTTATGTTCTCTTTTAGCACTAGCTACCATCTTATCTTCACCAGAATCAGAATCACTCTTCAAATGTCCAACATCAGTAATATTCATTACTCTTTTAACATCATAACCTAAATACCTAAGTGTTTTATCTAATATATCATGCCCTATATAATTTCTCATATTACCAATATGTGCATAATGATATACAGTAGGACCACAAGTATAAAAACCTACTTTTCCCTCTACATAAGGAACAAACTCTTCTTTTTTTCTTGTCAATGTATTATATAACTCCATAATATCCTCCTTCTTTATTATATTTTTCTATATTATATAAAAGAACTTATCTATTATTGATAAGTCCTTTTCATATACATTAATTTATTTAATTAAACATGAAGAAATAGACCTATCATAAATAGACCTAAAACAACACTTATTATTAGTATTAAATCTACTCATAGCATCTCTTCCTTTCATACAATATTATTGTATAATAATTTATTTATTTAGTCAATAATTTTTTATAATTTATTCATACCAAGTCAAAGTCTTGCTGTATCAATAATATCTATCATATATAAGTTATAACTATATACTAAATTTAATACTATTCATTAAAATAATTAATTTTCATTGCTGTCTTTACTTCTTTAACTGTTTCATTAGCGGCCTCTACAGCCTTCTTAGTACCTTCTCTTAAAACTTCATATACATAATCTAGATTATTTTCATACTTCTTTCTTCTCTCTCTAATCGGAGATAGTTCATCATTAATAACTTCAGTCAAAAACTTCTTAATAGTAACATCACCAATACCACCTTTTTGATAAGCAATCTTTAATTCATCTAAATTATTAAACTCATTATAATATTTCTTAAAATGTTCATCCTTACAAAAGGCCTCCAAGTATATAAACAAAATATTATCTTCTATTACACCAGGCTCTTCTATTTTTCTAGAAGTAGTCTTAATACTAAATACCTTTTCCCTAATTGTTTCTTTATCATCTTTCAAATATATACAATTATTCAAAGATTTACTCATCTTCTCTTTACCATCAGTACCAACAAGTCTTCTTTCTGACATGCTATCTGGTAATAATGATTTACATTCTCTTAATACATCAGAGTTATATATTCTATTAAAACTTCTGACAATTTCTCTTGTCTGCTCTATCATTGGTTCTTGGTCATCACCAACTGGAATAATATTAGCCTTAAAAGCTGTTATATCTGCTGCCTGACTAATAGGATATACTGCAAAGCCAACCGGTATACTATCTTTAAAGTCCTTATCATTAATTTCACTTTTAACTGTTGGATTACGAAGTACTCTAGGCAAAGTAACTAAATTCATGTAGTAGAAAGTAAGTTCTGTTAAAGCACTAACTTCTGACTGAATAAAGAAAGTAATCTTATTAGGATCAAGCCCTACTGCTAAATAATCCAACATAACATTAATAATATTATTTCTTACCTTATCAGGATTATCAAAATTATCTGTAAGTGCTTGCGCATCCGCTATCATAATATAAAACTCATCATAATTACCTTTCTCTTGTAATAAATATCTTCTCTTTAAAGAACCAACATAATGACCTATATGTAAATTACCCGTAGGTCTATCACCAGTTAAAATTATATTTTTCATTTTTATCATCCTCTCTTTTCTATATCTATTTATATAATATAATCAAATAAATTAATTAAAGCACCACCGCTTACTAAAAATATACATATCATTTCCTCTTTTCTATCAAAAAAGACCTATCTTTATTAAGATAAGTCTATACCAGTAACATTTAATAGTATTATAATTATACTAAATCAAACCATGAGTAAATAGACCTATCTTTAAATAAGTCTAATTGCCAGCTATTTAAATTAACTAAATTGAATAACTTATTCATAGTCTATTCCTCTCTTTCGTTAAGATAATTTTATTACTTTTCTTTATCTTTGTCAATAATTTTATTAACTTCTTTATCAATAACATCATTAAAATTATAACTAGTATCAATAAACTTAATGTTATATAACTTACATTCTTCTTGAATTTGCCTACTAATGGCAATAAGCTTATCTAAAGTATCTAGTAATTCTATATCACTTCTCTTACCAGTCCATCCCCTATTACCTTCAATCTCTCTAATATAGTCAAATTTCTCCTCTTTAGATATATTAGGATATCCAAAGAAATATATATCCCATTTATCAGTGTCAATATAGAAAAAAGAGGATAGCCTCTTTAAACATTTATTTTACTAGTTTCTTTAAAAAAGTATTATCATTAATAAAATTAATAACTACAGGACTATTATAACCAAGTAAAATAATAAAATCTAATATTTTAACTTCAGCCTTAAAAGTTACTTCATTATTATATATATTTTCAAATATTATTAGAGTATCACTAATGTTATTATTGAATATTACCCTATAATCACCATGAGCTATAGAATTTCTAATACCATTAATAATAGCTTCATTTCTTAAATAATCATAATTACTACTATTATAAGATTCTATACTAATAAGTTTATTATATAAACTACTTATTTCATTAGCAATATTATTCTTATCATTAATTAAATTATTAAGAAGAATACTTAATTTATTATAAGCATTAGTATTACCTTTACTATTAACTATCTTTATATTATTATTAACATCATTAATTTTATTTATCTTACTAGTAAGTAATTTTTTCTTATCGTTTATACTCTCAAGTATTGTATTATACAAAGTATTATCTATTGATAATTTTTCTATTTTAATATCACTTAAATCTAATTTACTATAATCTAAACCATTATTATCTAAATTAGTATACTTATTATTATTTTTATATATATCATCAATAGCATAAGAAAATAAAGAATTAAATGCTGCAAAAGAAGCACTAACTAAAGAATCATAATTATTATATAATAACTTAACATCTTTAGTTATTTTCTTTTCTAATACCTTACCATTAGTAGTACCATTCTCATATATTTCCTCTAACATAACTAAGTTTTTAATATTAGATATAATAGGATTCATATAAGTATATTTAGAATCAGCCCTTCTTTGAAGTTCAAAACCAATAGCATATACCTGTTTATCATAAGGAATATCTTTAGGAACAATATTAATAAGTTCTTTAGCATAAATATCAAAATCAATATTATTCATACTTACATATTTCCAATCAAAATCATATCCATCTTTAACTAATTCTTTAAAGTTATTTAAAAGAGTACTATCTTTAGTGGCATCTCCACTAAAACCTTTTATAATTTTTTCTAGTAAATTTTGATAGCATTTTTCAATTATGTTGCCATCTTTTCTTTTTAGGGTAAACTCAACTTTCCTAAAAGATCTAAGTAACCCCTTTAATTCACTTGGAGTAGTGATAGGTTTCTTTCTATTAGGAGATATTCTTCTTGATATAATAATATCTCTTTTATACTCATCACTATTATTTAATTTAATATATGATTTAAGACTATTACATATAAAAGCAGATAATTTATTGATATTAATACTAACATTATCTTCTCTTATATTAAGAATTATTCTATTATGATCTAAATCCAAAACAAAATTACCATGAGCTATTCTATTTCTTATTTCAGTAACAACTGAAGCTGCATTAGGAAAATAATATCCATCTATAACATAGCCATCATCCTTTTTAGTAGCAATATCAAGTACTGATTCCTCTAGTACATTTTCATACAACCTAGAATAAGAACCATTTTCATCTTGGCTTACTAATCCTTCTTTTATTCCGAGTAAAATATTACTAATAAAACCTACTTTAGCGGCCATTATATTTCTTTCATCTAAAATAAAGTCATCTCTTACATCATCATAAAAATAATTAAGTAAAAATAAAGCATAAGCTTTGGTACCCATAAAGTAATCTAATATATTATCCATCTTATCCATTAAAATCATCTCCATATAAATCTCTGATATACTTAGGATTATTTATTCTTTTAACTAATCTTCTAGCAGTATTTAATGTCTTTACATCTTTATCTAAATAACTAGATAACTTACCTCTAAAGGCTTTTAAAAACTCTAAACTACTAACAAATCTATCATCATACATCTCTTTTAATAATCTATCATTATAAACAAAACTATTAAAATAATTATCTACTAAAAACAATTTTATCTCATAATCAACATTTGCTCTATTCTTCTCAAAAGAAACAGCATTAATACCATATTCTAGTGTATCAATTACCTTAATTTTACCATTACCATATAAAATATTATAAGCAACATCATACATAACAATATTATTATCAGTAAGTATCATTATATCATCGTAAGTCTTTTTAATAGCCCTCTCTAACTTATCTAAATTAATAAGTAAAGGATTAATATTATATAAATTATTAAATCTAATATAAGGCATAATATAACCAACTACTTTATCTTTAATAAAAACAACATCCTCTGGCCAAATAAAAGTACTATTCTTTATCCCATTAAATCTTAATATATCCTCACCTGTATATAAAATATCTTCTCCCTCAAAATAATCATGAAATATTTTAATTACCTTATTTTTATCACAATAACAAATTCCTTGACTACCCTCTCCAATAAAAGAAAGCATATCTAAAAACTCATAAAATTGTTTATCATTAACAAAAACCATAATATCCCCCTCATTGATGCAAAGTATTATAGCACACTTAAAGAAAAAAAGCAAATCATTGTTTGCTTTTTAATTATCATTATTCTTCAGTCTTTTTAGAAGTTTTTGCTTTTTTAGGAGCTTTTTCTTCAGTTACTTTAGTTTCAACTACTTTTTTAGAAGTATCTGCTCCTTTATAAAATCCACATTTTGGACATGCTC
>OIYV01000891.1_pt1 | contig 15350 bp, 10 predicted proteins | sample 1588251 | NCBI WGS metagenome assembly OIYV01 (sample SAMN03283282) | human gut metagenome | biome: human-associated habitat; material: feces | host: Homo sapiens | place: Peru | collected 2012
ATCCCTATGGGATTTTTTCAATCATTACTAAATTATCACATGGACAACTTGTATATCATTTCCTTTTTTTTGGGGGGGTACGCAATAACGAAATCTGGTGAGCTTGCACGCTTAATTGAACAGTCTCTATAAAAACAAACATTTTAGTATTTTCGGAGATTTTTATCAAAAACATTTGCGTATTTTCGGAGTTTTTCAGTAAAAACATTTGCGTAGCCTGAATAAAAAGATTATCTTTACAACCAAAATCAGGCAATACATATAGATAATGGAACGAATTTTCAAAAGAAAGCTTTATGACCGTCTTCTTGAATGGAAACGAGTTCAAAACGGCAAGTCAGCCATCTTGATAGAAGGAGCACGACGTGTTGGTAAATCAACACTTGTCGAGCAGTTCGCCAAAAATGAATATGAATCCTACATACTCATTGACTTCAATGAGGCATCTGCCGAGGTTAAATCCTTGTTCAATGATCTAATGAACAAAGATTATATCTTTCTTCTGCTGCAAGCCCTGTATAACGTAGTATTGAAAGAGCGAAAGTCTGTCATTATTTTTGATGAGGTGCAGAAATGCCCCCTTGCCAGACAAGCAATAAAATACCTTGTTAAGGACGGACGTTACGATTACATTGAAACTGGTTCTCTCATCAGCATAAAAAAGAACACGAAAAACATCACAATTCCAAGTGAGGAGGAGCGTGTCACTCTTTACCCGATGGATTATGAGGAATTCAGATGGGCATTGGGAGACGAGGCAACAGTACCTTTGCTTCGAACGTTCTATGAAAAGCGACTCTCGCTTGACAGAGCCCATCGCGACAAGATGCGTGATTTCAGATTATACATGCTGGTTGGAGGTATGCCCCAAGCCGTTAATGCATATATTGAAACCAACAATTTCAGTATGGTGGATCGCGCTAAGCGTGGCATCATTAAAGTCTATCAAGACGATTTTCAGAAACTTGACGAGACTGGCCGCTTGGAAACACTATTTATGGAAATCCCGTCTCAACTCAGCCAAACAAACAATCGCTATAAACCATACGCCGTGCTGGGCGATGTAGACGACGCTAAGCTTCAGGAATTGCTGAAAGACCTTGAAGACAGCAAGACCACACTCTTCTCCTATCACTCCAATGACCCAAACGTAGGCATGTCGCTGACCAAAGACAGATCTAAGTTTAAGATATTCTGTGCAGATACAGGTTTGTTCGTCACCCTCGCGTTTTGGGACAAAGATCATACCGAGAATATCATCTACCAGAAACTGCTGAATGATAAGCTTAGCACTAATCTGGGATATATATATGAAAATATTATTGCACAGATGCTGGCAGCAACAGGCAACAACCTCTTTTATTATACTTGGCCTAAGGACAAGACCCACAACTATGAGATTGACTTTATGCTCTCACGAGGTGCCAAGCTTCACCCGATTGAGGTTAAATCTTCGGGGTACAAGACTCACAAATCGCTTGATGTCTTCTGCCAGAGGTATTCTCATGTAATAGAACAACGTTATCTGATTTACACCAAGGATTTGAAAAAAGATAAAGAAACGCTTCTACTTCCAGTTTACATGACACCTTTCTTGTAAGATCACCTACAAGCATTGATATTCACCGTCGCCTTCCTCGTCACCATGTGGTGCATGAAGTAATCCCCACGCACAAATCCCCAATGAATTATTCGTGAAAATATGTGCTATCCGTGTTCGTTCTTTTCCAGCCACACATTAGCCCAAATTTTCACGAATTCATTTTTTTGTGGGGATTGTATAAAAATAAGGCTGTGCCGCAATCATCATGCGGCACAGCCTGTTTTGTTTTTTTAAAATTTTGGTTGGATATTGGATAGAGGTGTGGTTAGCGGATATCCAAATCATATAAAAATCAATTTACTTTTCTGTTTCAATCTGCATCCTATAGGTATTACTTGCTCTGCTGCAACGCGTCGAGGGCTTGGGCGAGGTCGGCGATGATGTCGGAGGCGTCTTCTATGCCGATGGAGAGGCGCACAAGATCGGGGGCGATGCCAGCTTCGCGCAACTGCTCGTCGGAGAGTTGGCGGTGGGTGTGGCTGGCAGGGTGAAGCACACAGGTTTTCACATCAGCCACGTGGGTGACGATGTTGATCATCTTCAGCGAATCCATGAATTTCACAGCTTCTTCACGCGTACCTTTCAGTCCGAACGCAATCACGCCACAGCCTCCTTTTGGCAAATATTTCTGATACAGCGGATAATATTTGTCGGTAGGCAGCCCGGCAAAGTGAATCCACCCCACTTCGGGGCGCGTCTGGAGCCATTCAGCCACCTTCTGCGCATTCTCGCAGTGCTGGCGCATTCTCACATGCAGGCTCTCCAAACCAATGTTGAGCACATAGGCATCTTGTGGACTTTGGCAGCTGCCGAGGTCGCGCATAAGTTGGGCTGTGGCCTTGGTGATGTAGGCAAATTTGCCGAAATCCTTGGCGTAGGTCAAGCCGTGGTAGCTCTCGTCGGGCAGACAAAGTCCAGGGAACTTGTCGGCGTGCGCCAACCAGTCGAAATTGCCGCTGTCCACTATCACACCACCCACACACGAAGCGTGGCCGTCCATATATTTGGTGGTAGAGTGCACCACTATGTCGGCGCCCCACTCTATCGGGCGGCAGTTGACCGGCGTGGCAAAAGTGTTGTCGATTATCAGCGGCACCCCTGCCTCGTGGGCAATCTTCGCATATCGCTCAATGTCGAACACCGCGCCGCCGGGGTTGGAGATGGTTTCGCCAAAAATGAATTTGGTGTTGGGCTGAATCAGTGCCTTCACCTCATCGTCTGAGAGTTTGTCGGGGTCGAAAAACGTGCAGTCCACGCCCATTTTCTTCATCGTCACGCCAAACAGATTGTAGGCACCGCCATAGATATTGCAAGCCGAGAGAAAGTGTCCGCCAGCCTCGCAGATGTTGAACGCCGCGAAAAACACCGCCGCCATGCCGCTCGATGTAAGCATAGCCGCCACACCGCCTTCAAGCGCAGCGATTTTCGCCGCCACGGCATCGTTGGTGGGATTTTGCAACCTGCTGTAGAAATAGCCCGACTCCTCCAAGTCGAACAAACGAGCCATCTGATCCGAGTTTTCATACTTAAAAGTGGTTGACTGATATATTGGCAATGCGCGAGGTTCACCTTTCGCTGGAGTCCATCCCGCCTGAACACATTCTGTAGCTTTCTTCATAATTTTCCTTGATTTTTAAATTTCACGCCACAAATTTACGACAATTTTCAATTTCTACAAATTATTATTCTTATAAGTCAACATTTGCAAAGAATATTCAGCTACCAAAACAACACTACCTAAGAAAATTTTTCGAGCAAAACAATGGATCAAGAGATATAAGACAAAGATATCCCCAAGCCACCCACAAATGGGCTCAAAACCACTTTTTAGAGGCATCATTCCGCAAATTACACGAAATATGGTTATATTTGCACAACTAATCTTCTTGTGTTACGCATGTGTGCCACAAGTTAGACTTTTAACTATAAACCCATTTCACAGAATGTCCTTTTGGAGAAAAATCAAAGAGACGATTAGCGGAGAGCAACGCCGTGTCACCACTTCCCAAACCGAGAAAGTGATTCACGATGCGTCACATTACGCTATTGTGGACGCAGAAGTGGGTATGAACGACAAGAAGGTTCACGATATTGGTGCTATCAAGTTTGACGGTGCCGTTTTCCACTCCACCAACAAGTCTGAGTTGCTCCGCTTCTTGAACAATGTGGATTTTGTTTGTGGACACAATATCATTCACCACGATTCAAAATATCTATTTGCCGACAGTGGCAAGCGATGGGTGATAGTGGACACGCTCTACATTTCACCTCTGCTTTTCCCCGAACGACCGTATCACCGCTTGCTGAAAGACGATAAACTTCTATGCGACCAGATGAATAATCCCGTGAACGATTGCGAGAAAGCTCGTGATTTACTCATGGATGAAATTGCACATTGGAATGCGTTGCCCAGCTCAAAAAAGCAGATTTTCGCATCGCTACTGCATGGGATTGATGAGTTTTGCGGCTTTCTTGAAATGGTGGGTGCTGAATGTGTAGAAAAAGACGAATTAGTGACGCTCATACATTCGGAATATCACGAAAAGATTTGCGCCAATGCCAAACTTAGCAGCATCATCAGTCAGCACCCCTGCGAATTGGCCTACGCACTTGCACTCATCGACACCTCAGACTATCGCTCTGTAACCCCTCCGTGGGTGCTTCATAATTATGCCCACGTAGAAAATATCATCACGTTGCTTAGGCAGTCGAAGTGTGAAGAAGGGTGTGCATATTGCAATCGCGAACTCGATGTGCACCAAAATCTCAAACGCGTTTTCGGCTACGACCAATTTCGCACCTACGCAGGCGAACCACTACAGGAAAAAGCCGCTCGTGCAGCTGTTGAAGGCAAATCGCTTCTTGCCATTTTTCCTACAGGCGGAGGCAAGTCGCTCACTTTTCAGTTGCCTGCCCTGATGGAAGGCAGGTCGGTGCACGGACTTACCGTTGTGATTTCCCCTTTGCAATCGTTGATGAAAGACCAAGTTGACAATCTCGCCGAAAGGGGAATTACTGATGCCGTGACCATCAATGGTTTGCTCGACCCTATCAGTCGATCACTTGCCATCCAACGAGTGATCGACGGTGATGCTTCTTTGATCTACATTGCCCCCGAAATGCTTCGTTCGAAGACGATAGAGAAGATTCTACTGGCACGCCATGTGGTGCGCTTCGTTATCGACGAGGCACATTGCTTTTCATCGTGGGGGCAAGACTTCCGTGTCGATTATCTGTATATCGGTGATTTCATCAACGAATATCAACGAAAAAAGAAATGCCAGAGCCCCATACCCATATCGTGCTTCACGGCTACTGCAAAGCAAAAAGTGGTGCAAGACATTTGCGACTACTTCAAGAAGAAACTCAACCTCGACCTCACTCTCTTTGCCTCAACGGCTTCTCGCACTAATTTACGCTATTCGGTGATTCATGCAGAAACCGACTCCGACAAATACATAAAATTGCGGTCGCTGATAGCGGAATCGTCATGCCCTACTATCGTGTATGTATCGCGTACCAAACGCACCAAGCTGCTCGCTGAACGCCTAACGCGCGACGGTTTTAAGGCTCTACCCTTTAGCGGCAAGATGAATGCCGACGAAAAGATTGCCAATCAAGACGCCTTTATGACCGACAGGGTGAGCATTATCGTCGCAACCTCTGCATTTGGTATGGGCGTTGATAAGAAAGATGTGGGGCTGGTGGTGCACTACGACATATCCGACTCTCTGGAGAACTATGTGCAAGAGGCTGGACGTGCTGGGCGTGATCCCAATCTTGAGGCTCGCTGCTTTGTGCTGTATAGCGACTCCGACCTTGACAAACATTTTATTCTGCTCAACCAAACAAAATTGAGCATCAGCGAGATTCAGCAAGTGTGGAAAGCTGTCAAAGATATGACCAAGCTTCGTATGCGTGTCTGTTGCTCTGCTCTGGAAATTGCGAGAATGGCAGGTTGGGACGATTCCGTTAGCGACATTGAGACTCGTGTTCGCACAGCATTGTCGGCACTCGAACAGGCTGGCTATCTGAAGCGTGGCAACAATGTGCCGCACGTTTATGCCACAGGAATCACCGTAAAGAATCTTGATGAAGCCCGCAAGCGCATCACCGATTCCCTGCTTTTTGAGAATGACGAGATTGAAAAGGCTGTAAGGGTGGTGAAATCGCTGATTTCACAAAAGCATATTGCCAAAGCCCAAAACGCCGAAGCCGAGTCGCGTGTCGATTATTTGGCCGATATCTTGGGATTGCACAAAAGAGAGGTGATTTCTGCCGTGGAACGAATGCGGCAAGAGGGAATTTTGGCCGACACCAAAGATATTTCCGCTTATCTGAACGACATAGGCGACTCCGAGAACAAGTCAAAATCACTCCTGAAGCGATTCTCAAAACTCGAACGCTATATCATCGATCACATTCCAGATGATGCGTTGCGCATATCTTGCAAACAGCTGAACGACAACGCCCAGAATGAGGGCATCAGCACCTCTACAGAAAAGGATATACGCACGCTGTTGTATTTCTTGACCATCAAAGGCTACACTCGCAAGAAAGAAGATTCGGCCCACAACATCGAGGTCTCTCGCCAAGCAAGCATGGAGGCTACCCTTCTTCGCTTTGAAAAGCGGCAGCAGATATGCCAGTTTGCCATCGAATGGCTTTACAACATTGCACTTCAAACCTCAGAGAATGTAGGTAAGAACACTGGCATACAGTTTTCAGTGGTGGAATTACTGAACGACCTGAAAGCCAATGCGCAAGATGTGTTTAGCACACTAAAGGACACCAATATTGAGGATGTAGAGGAGGCATTGCTTTACCTCTCAAAAATTGGTGCGCTGAAACTCGAAGGCGGATTTTTGGTGCTCTACAACGCTATGGACATTCGCAGAATAAAAGACAGCAAACTCCGATACAAGCAAGAATACTACCGAATGCTGAACGAATTCTACAAGCAGAAAATTCAGCAAATTCACATCGTTGGCGAATATGCCAATCTGATGGTGAGAGATTATGATGCGGCATTGCAGTATGTGCAAGATTACTTCCAAGCAGATTACAAGCACTTTGTGGCTAAGTATTTCAAAGGTGAGCGTGTCAGAGAAATAGAACGGAATCTCACACCGCAAAAATATGAACAGCTGTTTAAGCAGCTGTCGAAAACACAGATGGAGATTATCTCCGACAAGGAGTCGCACTGCATCGTCGTAGCTGCTGGTCCAGGCAGTGGTAAAACAAGGGTGCTGGTGCATAAACTCGCCTCTCTGCTTTTGCTCGAAGATGTGAAACACGAGCAGTTGCTGATGCTCACATTCTCTCGTGCAGCCGCCACAGAGTTTAAGCAGCGGTTGATGGAACTGATTGGTAACGCCGCACACTTTGTGGAGATTAAGACCTTTCACTCTTATTGCTTCGACTTGCTTGGAAAAGTTGGCAATCTCGACGAGTCGAAAGATGTGGTGGCGCGAGCTGCACAGATGATCAACAATGGCGAAGTGGAGCCAAACCGCATTGGTAAAACCGTGCTTGTCATCGACGAGGCTCAGGATATGAGTGAGAAAGAGTATGCGCTGGTTCGCGCGCTAATGACAGCCAACGAGGAAATGCGAGTGATAGCCGTAGGCGACGACGACCAGAATATTTTTGAATTCCGAGGGTCTGATTCTCGCTATATGAGTCAGTTGCTCCACGACACTACTAGACGGTTTGTGGAAATGACCGAAAACTATCGTAGTTCAAAGAATGTGGTGGATTTCGCCAATACGTTCGTAAAGGGCATAAAGAACAGAATGAAATCGATTCCAATCATTTCGATGAGTCTCGACGATGGCTTCGTGGCGGTGGTGCACCACAATTCCGAATATATGTACGAACCATTGGTGAATGATTTGACGACTCATCGCCGTAGTGGCACCACATGTGTGCTTACCCGAACCAACGAGCAAGCGGCTATTCTGGTGGCACTGCTGCGTAAGCGTGGAGTGAATAGCAAACTCATTCAGAGTTTAGATGGTTTCCGACTTATCAATATGGCAGAAGTGCGACATTTCCTGAAATATATCAGTGGATGTATCACCACGCCCCTCATTCCCGATGAAGTGTGGGAACAATCGAAGCACAAAACCTACTCTGTGTATCAAAACTCAGAAAGTCTGCATTATTTGCAAAAGAGTATTCAGGCGTTTGAAAAAGTGAATAAGGTGAAATATTATACCGATTTCAAAGAGTTTGTATTTGAGTCGTCGGTCGAGGACTTTTGCGATTTGACAGGTGCCGACGTAGTGGTGTCAACCATTCACAAGTCGAAAGGACGTGAGTTTGACAATGTGTATATGCTTATTGATGCCCTTCGCCACATTCAAGACAGCGAACTACGAAGCTATTATGTGGGCATGACACGTGCCAAGCAAAGCCTGCTCATTCACACAAATGGCACGCTGTTCAATCGCATACCGGCCGACAGACATTACGTAGACCAAAATCAATATGAAATGCCCTCAGAAGTGGTTCTCCAGCTATCGCTCAAAGATGTGAATCTCGGCTTTTTCAGAAATCTGAAAAAAGAAATCCTTGCACTCCGGGCTGGCAACAAACTGCGCTTCGAAAACAACTATTTATACCATACGTCTACGAACAGGTGCATCGGTCAGCTATCGAAAAAAATGCAAGAGGAGTTATGCAAATGGACAGAAAAAGGCTACCAAGTGACTGATGCAAAAGTCCGCTTCATCGTGGCGTGGCGCCCCAAAGATGCTCCCAAAGAAGAAAACACCGCTATAATCCTTCCCGATTTGATTTTGAGAAAAACATCAACGACCATTTGAGCATACCTTTAACCCAAATCGGTCATTAGGGCTTGTGGTATTTCTGAGTTTTAGAAGAATGAATTTTGATTGTCTTTTAATGAGTGATAGCAAGCTATTACGAATTAAAAACAAGCAAAAAGGCATCCTATAAAAGCCGAAAGGCCGCAAGAAGTAATCTAAAAAATCCTTTCACGGCCTAATGACCGACTTGGGTTTAATAATGATAATAGTTGTGCCAGTTAATCTTTATTCGGTTTGGTGGTTTGGGCGGAATGGTGTAATTTTGTGGGCGGAAAACTTAAAATAATTGCAAAATGAAACTTAAATCAACTCTTGCGGTTGTATTATGTGCGTTTGTGGCGTATTTCTGCCAGGCACAAAAGGCAACTGTCAGCACCTTGGAAAGCGGGAAACTCCGCGTGGAGGTGACATCAAACGCTGCCAATGGGCTGAAGGCTCTCGTCGATACCGCTCTTGTGAAATACAATGCCGCCAATGGCTCCACATTCACCTCTGCCGACATTGAGGAACTGAAGGTGGGTGGCAACATCGTGGCGTTTAATGCCGATTTCACGAAAGGGACAGTTAAAAATATCGTCGACTTGATTGTGGGCGACACTGGCGACGATGCTTCATACATTTGGAGCAATATGCGCAAAACGCTGAAACGGCTCGACCTGTCGGTTGCCAATTTCAATGCGCACTTTGCCGTCAAGAATGCCGATGGCGACACCATTAGCCTCAACATCCCCATCTATGTGATTCCACCAAAGGCATTTTGGCGTGGCGTGGACATCGACACCGACTTGCTGCCCACCGCCAGCGAGAAGTTGAAAAATGGTATGACTGCCCTCGAAGAGGTGAAACTTCCATCATCGCTGATGGGCTTCGACAAAAACACCATCAAAATGCTGGGCACAATGCTGAAAGGTTTCATCACCGACAGCAACATCGCCGACACGGTGATTAAATACATCACCGAAGACAATGCCGATGCGTTTTTGGGCATTGGCGACTATGCTTTCGCCCACGCCACATCGCTGAAGAGCATATCAATCCCCTACAGTGCCTTCTCACCAGTGAGGGGCATAGGCGCAAAGGCGTTCTACAACGACAAGTCTCTTGCAAGCGTCACCTTTGAGAAGGGCAATTCCTTCTTCTCGAAAGGAGGCACTGGCATCAACTACATTTGCTCCAAGGCTTTCGCTTTTACCGCACTCTCCGAGGTGAATCTGCCACAGGAAACCGACAGCATTGCGCAAGGTGCGTTCCTCAACTGCGCCAACCTCGCCACCGTGAATTTTGAAGGCACAAACGCCGTTCGCTATATTGGCGACTACGCTTTCATGGGCACGGCCATCAGCAGCATCAAGTTGCCATCAAAAGTGGCATACATTGGCGACGAGGCACTCCGCGATTGCAAAAGCCTCAACAGCGTGGAAATTCTCGGCACCGACTCGCTGATAATGGGTGAAAAGGTGTTCTACAACACTCCCAATATGAAAAACGGCACTATCACCTGCTCACGAACAGTGGTGCCTACCGCTAACGAACTGAAAAAGAAATCTATCTTCAATGCCTACGACGGCACTTTCGCAGGACTTGGCAGCAGCAAAACGGCTACCGCTGTGCAGCACGGCACACTCATCATCAACGCCGAAAAACCTGTGTCGGAAATAGATGGCACACTCAATATCACCATTCCAGAGAATCTGCGCAAGGCTTACTGCAAGGCTCCAGGCTGGTGCGACCTGCTCATTTCGCCTACAAGCACACTGGGCGATGTGAATGAGGACGGCAATGTGGACGCAAGCGACGCTACAGCCCTTATCAACAAGATTTTGGGCCTTTTGAACCTCGACGACACCGCGTGCGACATCAACACCGACGGCACTGTGGACGTGAGCGACGTCACTTCACTCATCACCCTTATCCTCAACCAATAGCCCCATCACCCAACCACAAAGATAATTCGTGGAAATTTGTGCAAATCCGTAGCAGAATCATGCGAACACGGACAACACAGATTTCCACGAATTATTTTTTTGTTGAATCTGTGTGAACCCTCTAACATCTAACTTCTAATCTCTAACATCTGATTTTTTGTTGAATCTGTTGAATCTGTGTGAGCCTTTCGGGGGCTTTTGGTGGAATTTGAGGGTGTGGGTGGGGGATTTGGGAGAGGATTTTAACGATTTGGGAATTATTATTTACAGTATGGGGGTGATGTGGACTTTTGTTTGGTTAATTTTGCAATGTGAAAGAAAAACATAAACAAGTTACAAACGAGCAACTGTTTTCTTCATTCCGTTTCTATAAATTTATCTTATTGGCCTTTTAATCGACATGAATAAACATCAATCTGTGTTTTTAGAGGAGTAGTTATCAACCAATCGCCGACAGAGAATGTTAGCGGTTGGGTTTTTTATGGGGGTATGTGTTTTTAGAGAGTTGGGGATTCGATGGCCGCGGCTGTTGCCACTACTTGCTCATAGAACACCTGATCGGATTTAAGGCGTTCGAGCGCTTTTTTCGATGCTCCCTGATGCGATTCCTTTTTGCTGTAACCTGTAGCATCGGCAGCGTAGATGCCGCCCAGCAGCACTGCTGTGCGGAACACGGGATTGTTTTCGGTGTCGCAATAGGTGTCCACGAGCTCGTATTCAATCACCACATGATACTTCTGCGTCCACTCAATGAGGCGGCTCTTGAAGTTCTTCTCGGTGTTGACGAGGCTCACGATGTCGATATTGTCGCGAATAATCTTCTTTTCAATGAATTTCTGGGCGCAGTCGTAGCCACGGTCAAGGTAGATGGCTCCCACAAACGCCTCCACGGCATTGCCGCTGATGTAGCTGTTGTGCGACGACGAGTGCGACGAGGCCTTCACATGCTGGTCGAGATGGAAAAGTTTGCCGATGCGGTTAAGACTTTCACGTTGCACGATTTTGGCGCGAGTGCTGGTCAGGAATCCTTCGTGCTTGTCGGGGTAATGGTGGTAGAGATATGCCGCCACCACGAGGTCGAGCACAGCGTCGCCGAGGTATTCCAGTCGCTCATTGTTCACCCAGTTGCCGTTGGCGTCTTTCACGGGCATGGAGCGGTGCACGAATGCCAATTTATAGAGTTCAATGTTTTTCGGGTAGAATCCTGTAAGGTCATGTATAAAGACATAAAGCCCCTTATCCTTAGAGGAAAGGAGCTTTATGAATGATATGATACCGTTAAACACAGGGATTAACCTTTGTACTTCTTAACGATGATAGTAGCGTTGTGACCACCGAAGCCGAAGGTGTTAGAAAGAGCTACGTTAACTGTGCGCTTTTGAGCCTTGCCAAAAGTGAAGTTGAGGTTGTAGTCGATCTTTTCGTCGCGGTCGTCGTCTTCGTGGTTGATAGTTGGAGGAACGATGTCTTCCTGTACCGACTTCACACAGAACATCGCTTCCATAGCACCGGTAGCACCGAGCATGTGACCAGTCATCGACTTGGTGGAGCTGATGTTGAGTTCGTAAGCGTGCTTACCGAAGAGGTCAACGATAGCTTGTGCTTCGCTGAGGTCGCCCACAGGGGTAGAAGTTCCGTGTACGTTGATGTAGTCCACATCGTCAACGCTGAGTCCAGCATCTTCAACCGCACGCTTCATCACCAAGTGAGCACCGAGGCCCTCTGGGTGAGTGGCAGTGATGTGGTAAGCGTCGGCACTGGTGCCACCGCCCACTACTTCAGCATAAATCTTGGCACCGCGAGCCAAAGCGTGTTCGAGTTCCTCGAAAATGAGGCAAACACCACCTTCGCCCATCACGAAACCATCGCGTGAGCCGCTGAATGGACGTGATGCGGTTTCAGGGCTTTCGTTGCGAGTAGAGAGTGCGTGCATAGCGTTAAAGCCACCCACACCCACTGGGCAGATAGCTGCTTCAGCACCACCGGTAACGATGGCAACAGCCTTGCCCAAACGCACTTGGTCGAAAGCCTCGATCATGCCGTTGGTTGATGATGCGCAAGCAGATACCACACCGAAGTTTGGACCACGGAAACCATACTTGATGGAGATGCGGCCAGCTGCGATGTCGGCAATCATAGAAGGAATCAAGAAAGGACTATACTTAGGACCCTGATCTTTATGAGTGGCATAATATCCCACTTCTTCCTCGAAGGTGTGAATACCACCGATACCAGAAGAGAAAATCACGCCCACCTCATTGCGGTCGGTGTCGCTTTCAAGAAGTTTCGAGTCATCCAAAGCTTGCTTGGCAGAAGCCAGAGCGTACTGAGTGTAGAGGTCGTTCTTCTTGAAGTCGCGTAGTTCCTTGCGGTCGCCTTCAGCCACATAAAGTTCAGGCTTGAAATCCTTTACCTCACATGCAAACTGAGTCTTGAAAAGGCTTGCGTCGAAATGAGTAATAGGCCCTGCACCGCTCACACCATTAAGGGCATTGTTCCATGTAGTTTCTACATCGTTGCCCAATGGAGTGATTGCTCCAAGACCTGTTACCACTACTCTTTTTAATTCCATAACGAAATATTATGTAGCGGAAATGAAAAGATTATGCTTTTGCTTCTTCGATGAACTTGATAGCGTCGCCTACAGTTTGGATACCTTCTGACTTTTCGTCTGGAATAGAGATACCAAATTCCTTTTCAAATTCCATGATGAGTTCTACAGTGTCGAGTGAGTCAGCACCGAGGTCCTGTTGGAAAGTTGCTTCTGGGGTTACTTCTGCTTCGCTAACGCCTAATTTGTCAACGATAATTGCTTTTACTCTTTCAGAAATTTCAGACATAATGTTTAAATTTAAGAATGTTATTAATATTTATTTTTTGTTGTTTTCAAACAAATTCCTTGCAAAGTAAGTAATTATTTACCAAATATTAAAGAAAAAAATCCATAAATTGTGCGTCGTTGCACTTTTTTAGTTTTCGTGTGCAACGAATATTGATTTTTTTTCAAAATTTAACACTTATTGCACACTCGCTCGTCATTTTTTCTTATTTATTGGTCAAATACGAACACGGCTTTTACTTTTTAGCGCCTTTTCTCGATTCTGCAGGGAGTGGCTGCACTTCGTCTTTGTTCATGTAGTAGTTGATGCGCACAATGCCGCCCTTGTAGCCGAGTGCCACAGCGGTTCCGTTCTCGCTCTCAAACACATTGTTGCCTGCGCTCACAAAACCGTTCTTGCCCATATTGGCGGCCATGAATGCCACGAGGTCGTCTTCAGTGCCATCGGCGTAAGAAACCACAGGGAAGTCGAAGCCCACAAGGCGAACTTGTGTGTTCACGTTGAAATTAACCTGACCGTCGGCACCTTTCGATGCGATAGGACCGGCAAACGAGACAAGGGTTGAGCCCACAGCCAACGCGTCTTGACCAACGTAGGCTTCAGGATGAGAGGTGTCGATGGCTTGAAGCATGTGGCCCACGGTGGTGCCCTTTGCCACAGGCACGAAACCCTGCTCGTTGAACATACTCATCAAATTGCTGCCAGTGATAGCCAAATCGATGAAGCCACGAGTGGCGATGGCACTTGGGTTGCCGTTGGCGTGCGCAATCTTGGCGTTGCCCACAGGCTTGCCGTTTTCATCTACAAGGAAGTAAACGCCTGCTTTTTCGCTCACCAAGTAGCGGTTGGCGCACACGTCGATGATGTCGAGATACTTGATAGGCACCACCACTGTGCCGTTGGCGTCGATAGCACCAAACTTGTCGCCCTTCATCACGATAAAGCCGCCCTTGCCAGTGGCAGAGTGCTGGTCGTAGCCGTCTTTCTTGATTTTATCCGACACTTGGAATGGATTGGGGGCCTCCTTGCCTTCAGGATTGAGGCAAATCACGGTGTCGCGCTTCGCCATGTTCACCACAGGAATCACGCCCTGGTTGAAGTTGGGGGTGAGAGGGTTGTACATGGTAGAATTGGTCTTGAAAGTTTCTTCGCCCTTCTTGTCGATGAAGCAGATGTCCACGATTGAGTCGTTGTCGCGCTGGCGTGCCACCGTTGCGTGGTCCTCAAACATGAATGGGTGGGCCTGGTCGTACTTTGGAGCAATCGCAGTCTTGCCCTCGGTGTCGATGTAGCCGTATTTTGAGTTGATAAAACGAGCCACGGCAAGTCCGCGGTTAAACATCGAGCATTCAGCCACGCTGTCGCTCAACTCCTTCACCACCTCGCACTTTTCGTTGATGATGCTGATGGGCTTGCCCTTGAGGCTTGCCAGAGCCAAACCCTCCACGCCAAACTCGGTGGCGCTGCCAAAGTGCTCCTTATTGACAGGCTTTTTAGGGTCGGCCACATTATAATAGTCGAAGGTGCCTTCGTCGTTCATCACAAAATACATATCGTTCACCACAGCCGATGGCATGGCTTTGTACACATCTTTCACCACCACATCGCCAGATTCGAGGTCAAGAATACTCCACATCTTGGAGCCTTCGAGCTGCACAGGCAAATACTTCATGGGCAATGGATATGCCTCATTGGTTTTGCTGCCGTTGCAAGCCACCATAAGCAGCAGCATAGCCGCAGCAAAAACTGATTTCAATAAATTCTTCATATAGCGTAATTAATTAGTTTTCAGTCAAAATAAAGGGCGATGTGGCAGAAAAAAGCCCACAATCGTCCATATATAATGCAAAACTACAAATAATTTTCCACATTTCCCCCATTTTCCTCACCAGAATTGCCACCCAACCCCCACTCCACCCCACCATCAAAAGAAACGCCCCTTTGATGATGTTTTATTATATATCATTGGATTACAAATAGTTACAAAACAATAAAAAAACACCAAAACGCACCAAAAATTCAAATGAATGCCAAAGCATATAAATCCCGTAGGGATTTGATGTGTGTAGGCAGGTATGCAGCGAAGGTTATGCAAAATGGAGCATAACCGAAGCGAAATGCCTGCAAATGTCGCATAACAAATATGCAT
>OIYV01000893.1_pt1 | contig 15343 bp, 19 predicted proteins | sample 1588251 | NCBI WGS metagenome assembly OIYV01 (sample SAMN03283282) | human gut metagenome | biome: human-associated habitat; material: feces | host: Homo sapiens | place: Peru | collected 2012
ATATTTTTTTACTCCTCCATAATAATGTGTTTTAAAAAATGCAAAACCAGTATCTTCATATAATGGGTTTGGTTTTAAATCAAGTCTTGGCGAATCCACATGTGCACCTACTATATGAAGTCCATTTTCTATTGGTTGTTTTCCTATTACTGCTAAATACATACTTTTATTTCTATTTATAAAATAAACTCTATCACCTGCATTTAAAGTATCATATTCAGATAAATCTTTGAAACCATTTAAATCAGCTATTTTTTTTGCTTCTTTAACAAATTCTCTTTCTGTTTTTGCTTTATTTAAAAAGTCCATATAATCTTTACAAAAATTAAATATTTCCTCTTTTCTTCTAGTATCAAGGTTTTCCCAACCTACCTTTTTCTTATTAAATAATTTTTCTTTTAATTGCTCTTCCATAATATCCTCCTTTGTTAATTTTTTTTAGTATATCACTTTAAAATTTATTTTACGTTTATTTTTGTCTCTTCTCAAACTCATCACCAGCTTCTATCTTCTTTTGTTTGCTACTAAAACTTTCTCAAAGATTTCTTGATCTTCTACTGATTTTCCAGTTCCTATAGCTACACAATCAAGTGGATATTCAGCTATAAATACTGGCATACCAGTTTCTTCTTTTACTAATAAATCAAGTCCTTTTAATAAAGCTCCCCCTCCTGTTAACATTATTCCGTTTTCCATTATATCTGATGCTAACTCTGGTGGTGTTTTTTCTAAAACAGAATGCACAGCTTCAACGATTGCCATTGCAGGTTCTTCTAATGCTTCTAACATTTCACTTGAATATATTGTTGCCATTTTAGGAAGTCCTGTCATCAAATCTCTACCTTTTACTTCCATTTTTGCTTCTTGAACTTTTGGGTAAACACAGCCAATATTAACTTTTAAATCTTCAGCTGTTCTTTCACCTATCATCATATTATGTTTTTTCTTAATATACTTAATAATTGCTTCATCAAATTTATCTCCTGCAACTTTAATTGATGTGCTAACTACTGAACCTCCTAAGGAAATTACTGCAATATCTGCTGTTCCTCCTCCAATATCTACTACCATATTTCCACATGGTTTTGATATATCTATTCCTGCACCTATTGCTGCAGCTATTGGTTCTTCTATTAAATATACTCTCCTTGCTCCTGCTGTTGTTGCAGCATCTATAACTGCTTTTTTCTCAACTTCTGTTACAAGAGATGGAATACAAATCATTATCCTTGGAGAAAATATAGTTTTTCCTGTTGCTTTTGTTATAAAGTGTTTAAGCATTTTTTCTGTTACAGTATAATTTGAAATTACTCCATCCTTTAAAGGTCTTGTTGCTACTATGTTTCCGTGGAGTTCTTCCGAAGCATTCTTCTTGCTTCAGCACCAACTGCTAAAACATCTCCTGTCTGATTATTTACAGCTACTACTGAAGGCTCTCTTAAAACAATTCCCTTTCCTTTTACATATTCAATTACTGTTGCAGTACCTAAATCAATACCTATATCTTGTCCAAATCCAAACATTTTTCTCTCTCCTAACTTAAATATTACAATTGTGTTACAATTATATTACAATTTGTTTAATTTTTCAATCTTTTATTTGCAAAATCTGTGATTTCCTATAACTACTGTTACAGGTCGTGACCAAATCCATCCATTTGTAGCAGTGTTTGGGTTAAAATAATATATTGCACCATAAGTTGGGTCCCAACCATTTAAGGCATCTCGTGCTGCTGATATTGCTGTTTGATTAGGTGTTAAATTAATCTGCCCATCTGAAACAACTGAAAAAGCCCCTCTTTCATATATTACACCTGCAACAGTATTTGGAAATGATGTGCTTTTAACCCTATTTAATACAACAGATGCCACCGCAACTTGCCCTGAATATGGTTCTCCTCTTGCCTCAGCATATACAAGATGTGCTAACAAATTCAGGTCTGAATTTGAAGCTGTGGCACCTGTATTATTTGAAGTGCCTGTTATTCCCATTGCAGCCAAAGTTTTTGGTCCTGCAATTCCATCAACAGTAAGTCCATTCTTAGATTGAAACCACTTTACTGCTGCTATTGTTTGTGAACCATAAATGCCATCAACATTTCCTGAATAATATCCCCATCTTTTAAGTTTACTCTGAATCTGTCTAACTTCATCACCTCTGGAGCCATACTTTGATAGTGCATCTACATCACTATTGTCTATTTTGAACTTTAAATTATATGTTAAAAAAGTTAAAAGTAAGAGTATTGATATTATTAATAATATTATAAACATTCTTTTTTTCTTAAACATAAAATTACCACCTTTTGGTATTGTTTCCATAAAAGGTGGTTGTTATACTTAAATTTTAAAAATTTTCTTCTTCTATTTTGTCATCCTTTTTTATTAGAACTGTTATTCTTTTTTCTGCCTCTTCTAGTATGTCATTACATTTTTTTGATAGGTTAATTCCTTCTTCAAATTTTTTTATTGAATCCTCTAAATTTAAGTTTCCATTTTCTAACTCTTGAACTGTTTTTTCAAGTGCTTCCATATTTTCCTCAAAACTCATTTTCAACCTCCTTCTCAAATGTGCCTTTATCTAAGTCTACTGTGTACCATGCTTTTGCATTTGTTGTTGATTTTTCTCTTACACAAATTACATATTCAATTTTTCCATCTTTGCCATAGTCTTCAGAGTCATCTGAGAAATATACTGTTTCATCATCTCCCCAGTCTGCTTTTACTAGGTCTATTGCTTTTTCTAAATCTGTTTTAGGTTTTTCTGTTGCCTCTTGTTCTTGGTTTTGAGATGTTGTATTGCTGTTTTCTATTGTATTATCTTTTTCATTGTTTGAAACTTCATTATTTACTACATTGTTTTTATTCTCGTTTTCACTTTTGGCTATATTTTCTACTTTGTTGGAATTTGTAGGTTTTACATTTTTATTAATATTTTTCCCTACTATAACTCCTAGTGCTATTACTAAACAAATTACCAATATTATTATTACATTTTTTTTCATATATTAACCTCCTTAACTACTGCTTTCACATTGCCATCTTGCATTTTTATTTTAATTATGTCTTCCAAATTTAACTCTTTTGCAGTTTTAACAACCTTTCCATTGCATTCTGTTACAGAATATCCTCTAACTAAAGTTCTTAAAGGGCTTAGTGCATCTAGTTTTGAAATTTGGTTTGTTAGATTGTTTCTAGTGTCCTTACATGTTTTTTGTATTAGGTTATCAAGCTGTTTTACTTTGGAATCCACATATAAATATTTTTCATTTATATTTTTAAATGGGTCTGTAAATACTCTTGATGCCATTAATTTTTCATATCTTAATCTCATTAATTCTATTTTTTTCTTTAAAGAATTTTTTAATCTATTATTATATTTTTCTAAATTCATAATTATATCAGTAACATTAGGAACAGCTAATTCAGCTGCTGCAGAAGGTGTTGGAGCTCTTAAATCTGCAACAAAATCTGCTATTGTGAAATCTGTTTCATGACCCACTGCAGAAATAACTGGAAGCTCGGATTCAAATATTGCGTGTGCCACAATTTCTTCATTAAATGGCCACAAATCCTCAAGTGAACCTCCTCCACGAGCTAATATAATAACATCTGCTAATTTATTTTCATTCATGATTTTTATAGCTTCAGCTATTTTTTCCCCTGCACCTTTTCCTTGTACTGGAACTGGCAATAATTTAATATAACAATTAGGATTTCTCCTAGTTGAAACATTTATAATATCTCTTATTACAGAGCCTGTATTAGATGTTAAAACTCCAATACATTTAGGCATTTTAGGGATTTCTTTTTTATATTTTTTATCAAATAATCCTTGTTTTTCTAATTTATTTTTTAATTCTTCATATGCTGTATATAAACTTCCCATACCATCTTCTTGCATTGCTTTGCAATATATTTGATATACTCCATCTCTTTCAAAAACAGAAACTGTACCTAAAATCATAACCTTCATTCCATCTTTAGGAACAAATTTTAAATTTGGTGTATACGTTTTAAACATTATGCACTTTATTAATGAATTTTCGTCTTTCAAAGTAAAATACATGTGACCTGTATAGTGATGCTTAAAATTTGAAATTTCGCCTTTTACTAAAACATTGTTTAAATATTCATCATCATCTACTTTATTTTTTATGTACCTATTTAAATCTGTAACTGTAATTGGATTATATTCCATTAAAACCTCTCTTTTCTGTAATGTTATTAGCTTTCTTTAATCTCTATTAAACTATTTATATAACATTATACTTTAGTATAATTATTGTAAATTATTTTCTTTTACAATAGTAGCTAACACTCCATTTATAAATGAACTAGATGTATCCTCTCCATATTTTTTAGCAAGTTCAACCACTTCATTTATAACTACTTTGTATGGAACTTTTTTATATAACATTTCATAAATAGCAAGTTTTAACAATGCTAAATTTACTTTAGAAATTCTTTCTAATTTCCAATCTGATTTTAAATTATTTGATATTTGTTTAATTATTTCATCATTATTACTTTTTATTTTATTTACATCATCTTTTATTTCTTCTTTTACTTTTTGAGAATCTAATTCAATATCTTCAAAAAATAAATCTAAATCTTCTTCTTCCATATTTTTTTGAATTTCTATACTATATAACAATTTGAAAGTTATCTCTCTTATTGTAGATTTATTCATATTTTTCACCTTTCTTGTTTTTATAACATATATTTTTTATTATTATAATTTATCTATAAAATTTTTTGTTTTTTCTTTTACTTCTTCTTTATTATATTGAATATATCTTCCAATATATGCACCTACTATAACTGCAATAATGCCTAAAACAAGTCTATATAAACCTGTACATGCTAGAATTAACCCTATTATTATTCCTATTATTGCTCCAATATTTCTTGAAAAGAAATTGCCATAATCATTCATAACTTCTTAACCTCCTATTTAACAATATTAGTTTCAGTTTGATTTTCTTTGGTTTGATTTTGATTAACCTGAACATTGTTTATTTTAATTTTTGTTTGATTTTCATTTTTTATACTATTTTTTTGATTTTCAATGTTTTTAATATTTATATTAATTTGATTTACATCTAAATCTGTACTTCTTTTAACTGTTTCTTTTATTTTGTTTTGAATATTAGCTGATAATTCTTTAATAATTGCTTCTTCTTTTACTAATAAACTAACAAAAACTGTAATATTATTATCAGCATCTAAATTTACCTTTGTTTGAACATCAACAGCATCTGTAAAACTTTTAACAACACTGTTTACTAAATTTTCTATTGTATCTCTTGAAATTAATAATCTTCCATCTTTATTTTCTAACAAAACTCCAGTTTTAATTTCTTGTTTTTTCTTAATTTTTGAAGGAAAAAATAAAGATTTTATCGCTAATAAAATTGAAACTATTGCAAAACCTAATATAACTCTAGTAACAGTTTGATTTTCTATTATATCTTCCAAAAAATTAAATATAGTTTTTAATTCCATAATATTAAAAATTACTAAACAACTTACTATAGATACAAATAACATTATTATTGAAAATAAAATTAAAGCGATTCTTTCTAAAATTTTCATATGTATTATTACCCCCCATTTCTAAAATAAAAGCACGGTTATATTGAACTTTCCCGTGCTTTACTTGAAATTAAAGCATATATATTTTTATATTGCTTAATTTAATTTTTAGTTTTTATTGTTCAATATTTTTTAGTTCTTCATTATTATTGTTGTTAATGTTTACACCTTGTACATGAACATTTACTTCGATTACTTTTAATCCAGTCATAGTTTCAACAGCTTTTTTAACTTTAGTTTGAATTTCATAAGCTACATCTGGAATTCTTGTCCCATACTCTACAATAATATTAACATCTATTTTGGTTTCTTTTTCTCCTACATCAACTTTAATACCTTTTGCTAGATTTTTCTTACCACTTAAAACCTCTGTAATTCCTCCTGCAAACCCTCCTGCCATATTAGCAACTCCAGGTATTTCAGAAACTGCAACACCTGCTATTACAGCAACTACATCATCTGCAATTTTTATTGTATTATTTCCTAGAGTTATTTCATCTGCTGTAACTTGTGAATTATTAGTAGTATTATCTGCTAAATCAGAAACAACATTATTATTTTCTTCCATATAAATTACCTCCTAAATATGAAGTTTATTGTCTTTTTAACTTATATAAGTATATCAATTTTTCAAAATTTTTACAACCTTTTTATATAAATTTTTCTACTTTCCAATTACATACCTATAAGCCATATTATCACATATTATTATAAATTCACCTTGCTCACCTTCAATTGTTTCATAAAATAGAATAGGCATTCTTATTTCTTCTTCAATATCTAAAAGTTGATCAAAATTTTTAACTTCAATTACATTTAAATTATCAATTTCTACTGGGCTTACAATTTCTGCTACTATATCACCATAATTTTTTAAAATTCTATTTAATGCAATAGCATAATCTGTTTTCTTGCTAAACTTAATAGATTTTCTAATTGAATCTAGCATAATCATTACAGCTCCGATAACTAATATACAACCTATTACAAATGCTGGTTTATTTACTTTTTTACTTGTTTCTGTGGTCTCAAGAATAGATTTAGAATCCGTATTTTCAAATTGTTTTTCTATTTTAAATATATCTTGGGCTAAATCCATTTTCATATTCATAATAGAAGTTTCAACAATCTTTTTTTCTACTCCTGGTACTTCTAAATCACTTTTTACTATCAGTTTAACTTGTAAATCAGCTATTACAGGAATTCGTAGTTGTTGCTTAAACTCTTTAACTTGATTATTATATGTTGCAAAATCAATATCAAAATTTTCTTTAATTGTAAAATTTGAACTTTCAACTTCAGCTTCTTTAGGTGGTACTAATACATATTGTTTTGTCCAAATTGTTTCATCAGTATCTGAACTTGCACTTGAATATTTTACATTAGTTATTGCAACAATTTGATATGTGTATTTAGTTTTTGCTTTTTTATTTCCTGATAATGAATAGGTAAAATCCATATTTATTTTATCTACTAAACTAGATATATAGGTTTTATTCATTTCAAGTGTAGGCTTTTCAAAATAATCATTTTCTACTAAATTTACTTTATAAATTGCACTTCTATTTATGTTATATGTATATAATAAATTTTCTGCTCCTTGTTCTACCTTGAAAGATTTAAATATAATTATTATTCCTAAAAATAATACAACTGTACTTATACATATATTTCTTATTACATTTTTAGTTCTACTTTTATTTATTTCATCTCTCATTTTTTCACCTCTTCTTTTGTTAAATTGATATAAACGATTTTTTTCCTAACACCTTTTCACTAAACCATACTGATGGATATCCTACATATGGTATATATACTTTTACATAACCTATAACTTGGTCAGGTTTAACCCAATTTTCATCTGGCGCATTATTGTTATCACCTTGTGTTTGAAAAATAATATTTTTATCTTTATCTTCTTTTATATCAATTATTCTATGTATAACTTCTCCATTCTTTGCTTTATAATGTAATATATCACCAATTTTTAATTTATGCAAATCTTTTTCTTTAATATTTACTGATATGACTATTGCACCTCTACTAAATGTTGGAACCATACTGTATGACATAATTGCAACAGGCTTAGCTGGCAAAAATCCTGCTATAAATGAAACTGTAAACAATAGTAATATTATCCCCGGTATATTTCTTATGGGACTAACTTTTTTCTTTTGTTTTCTTGTTAATCTATTTGTTTTTATTGTGTGTTCATAATTATTATATAAGAATAATATTAAAGATATTAATACATCAAATACAGAAGTTAAAAACCAATCTAAATCTGGAAATATTGGTAATAGAACTTGTATTAGTGCTGTAGGTATTGAATATGCATATACTAATAATGTTCCTCCTGAAATTGCTAAATAACTACATACACATCCCTTTGCAATTTCTGGTATTATTATAGACGATATATATTCAAAAATTTTTTCTCCTGAAGAAAAAACTGCTATTCCTTCTGAATAATCTAGTCTAATTAATATAAAGATAATTGTAAATATAATATAATTGATTTTTTTTCTTTCATTATTTATTACTTTGGTTCTAACATAATCTTGTAAAGCAACTGCTCCCACTATGTAAAACAAATTTTTAACAATCATAAAAAAGCTTCTAGCATATGGGCTTTTCTTATATCCAAACATTAATCCCAATAAAAAATATAATATATAATATACTATAACTATTATTAATGTAGTTTTTATTTTTTCTTTTTTACCCTTATATCTAGTATGATCATTTTCTATAGGCACTGCTATTATTGCTAAAGCTATCCAAACTATCATATTTGCAATTCTTGCTGATTCTTGAAAAAAGTTTGGTATTACAAAAACAGTTATAGTTAAACAGCCTATTAAAATTATTAATAATATTGATATATACAATATTATAGTTCTTTTTTCTTTATTCATTTTTTGTATACAAACTCCTTTTTCTTATGTTATATATTTTCTTATTCTCTTGTTGCTAAAAGTCCATTTAAAGTTAAATTTTCTATATATAATTCTTGATCATCATCAAATGATAGTTGAAAATCTAATTTTAGTGAACTTCCTTTAGCTATATATTCATTCCATGATTGTGCTTTCATAGTAATTCTACCATTTTCAAATGTAACTGAAGATGCAGCCCATGCATTTGATCTTTCTGCATTATATGAATTTGGAATATCAAAGCTTATTTCCCAACTATTAATATCTGCATCCATATTAACTATATCAAGTACTATGTGATAAGTCATATAATTTGTTCCACCTTGTCCCCAAGATGAATCTATACTCCATGTATATGTACTATTTCCTTTTTCATATTCACTTGGTGTTTGGTCAACTATTGTTGATTGTCCCAAAACATTCAAACTTTGTTTCAAATATGAATAACCTATACTTATTGTTAAAAAAAATATAGTAATTATTATTAAAGCTATTGTTTTTAAACTAACATTTTTTACTTCTTGTCTACGCATAAATAACTCCTTAAGGATTTATATAAATGAAATAAAAGTACTATTTAATTTTTCTTACAAATAGTACTTTTACTTGATATTACTCAGCTTGTTCGTAATTTAATGTAATTGTTGCAGTTTTTGTTTTTGTTTCTGGTATTGTTTCTGAACTTGCTGCCCAAGAAACTGTTACTGTATATGTTTTTGTATCACCTGATCCTAATGTATCATCTGCTTGAGCATCTATAGTATAAGTTATATCTGTTGGTGCTGCTGCATTTGCTGTATCTATTCCATCTACACTTGTTAATTTAGCATTTATACTACCTTGGTTTGCAACTGTTACTATATATTGTGCTGATGCTCCAGGATATAATAAATTAACATCAAAAGTAGCTGTCGTAGCTGTATATGAAGGTGCAGTTTTGCTTTCCGCTCCTACTAAAGTACCTTCTTTTATATCTGTAAATAATATTTTCCATTCTGTAGTAATATTTGCTGTACCATTAATGACTAAAGCTTGTGATAAAGCTGCATATCCTACTGCCATACCAACTATAACTAATAATAAAATAAGTAATATTATATTTTTATTACTTTTTCTCATACTCATAACTTTCATCCTCCTTAAGGCTTTCTCGTACATATTTTATCACACCACAAAAAAATAACAATAGTTTGTGAAAAATGTAATATATTTGTAATTTTTTTGTAATATTCGCGAAATATTTGTGCAATTTTACCTTTTTATTACATATATTGCATTAATTTACATTACTATTGTTTATTTTTATTATTCAATTATTCAAAAACACTACATGCATATAGTTTATTTCCTCTTAGAAAGTCTTCCGTATTCATTTTTTTAGCGTTTTCTCCCTGGATTTCTATTACTTTAATATTTCCTTCTATTGTTTTTATATATAAACCAATTTTAGGCTCTGAAAATAATATAGTGCCAGGATATAACTCATCAAATTTTTCCTTATACTCACATAAATCAGGAAACTTTTCAAATAACTCTTTATCAGGTATGCATTCAACTCTCCAAAATTTTATTTTTTTACCTTCTAAAAATGTATAAGCTCCCATGATTGGATTTAATCCTCTAACTAAATTTTTTATTTCCTCTGCAGTTTTATTTTCCCAATCTATTTTAGACATTTCCTTATTAAGCATTGGTGCAACAGTAAAGTCATTTCCTTGTTTTTCTCTTGGTGCTGTACCATCTTCTATCTCTTTTAATGTTTCAACTAAAAGCTTACCTCCTATTTTAGAAAGTCTTTCCCACAATTCACCTGTTGTTTCATTTTCTCCTATTTCAACTTTTTCTTTTAAAATCATATCACCAGTATCCATTCCTTCATTCATATACATTGTAGTAATTCCTGTAGTTTTGTCCCCATTCAAAACCGCCCATTGAATTGGAGCAGCACCTCTATATTTTGGCAATAATGAACCATGAACATTTATGCAACCAAATTTTGGAATATCTAAAATTTCTTTAGGTAGTATCTTTCCATATGCTACAACACAAATTACATCTGGGTTCAATTCTTTTATTTTATTTATGAATTCTGTATTTTTTCTAACTTTTTCTGGTTGATAAATTGGTATATTTTTTTCAAGTGCAAACTCTTTAACAGGAGAAGGAATCTTCTTCATACCTCTCCCTTTTGGTTTATCAACATTAGTAACAACACCTAAAATATTATATCCACTATTATATACTTGTTCTAAAGATTCTTTTGCAAAATCTGGTGTTCCCATGAATAATACATTAAACATTTTAATTCCTCCTCTTTAATAAGAAATGGAGAAAATTCTTGGAATTTAAATTTTCTCCTTATGTCTTTGTTTCATATATTCTCTATTTTATATTAATATTTTTATTTATATTTTCTACATTTATATATTTTTTATATTATACATATATTTCTTATATATTTAAAACTTTATTTTTTCTTCTATTCTTTAACAGTTTCTAATGTTCCAGGAATAATTTTGTCCACAAATAAAATTCCTTCTAAATGATCAACTTCATGTGAAATTGCTTGTGCTAATAATTCTTTTGCCTTAATTTTTATTTCTTTCCCATCTTCATCAAGGGCTTTTACAGTTACTTCTGCTGGTCTTATTATTTTAGCAAATTGATTTGGAAAACTTAAACATCCTTCTTCAACCTCTTGTTCTCCTTTTTCTTTTATAATTTCAGGATTTATTAGAACAATAGGTCCATTGTTATCATACAAATCAATTACTACAACTCTTTTTAAAATTCCAACTTGTGGTGCAGCTAAACCCACACCATTATTTTTATACATAGTTTCAAGCATATCTTGTACTAATTCTTTTATTTTTTCATCCACTTTTTCCACTGCTCTAGACTTTTTCCTTAGAACTTCATCTCCATTTTTTCTTATATTTCTTATTGCCATTTTTTCACCATTCTTTCCTTTTTGAAAATTTTTTATAACATATTATTTGGATTCACATCAATTGTCATATTAACAGAAGAATTTTTTATTCCGAAAACCTCTTTATTACAATCATTTATAATATCTATAATATTTTTTCCAAATTTACATTTAATAATTATTCTCCACCTAAATTTATTTTTTATTCTATCTATTGGCGAAGGAACTGGTTTATACAATATTATAGGTATATTTTCAGTTTCTATCTTATTTTTTAAAAATGTATGTACTTGTTGACTAACTTTTTTTATATCATTTTCGTTTTCCGAACTAAATCCAAGCATTATTATATCACAAAAAGGTGGATATTTCAATTGTTTTCTTAATTTAGACTCCAAATTATAAAATAATTTATAATCTTGTTTTTTAGAAAATTCTATACTGAAATTATCTGGATTATATGTTTGAATAATAACATTTCCTTCATCTTTTTCTCTACCTGCTCTTCCGTGCTACTTGTGTTAATATTTGAAAAGTTTTTTCGCTTGCTCTATAATCATCTATATTTAAATTAGTATCAGCTGCAATAACTCCTACTAATGTAACATTTGGAAAATGATGACCTTTAACTACCATTTGTGTACCAATTAAAATATCAATATTCTCGTTTTTAAATTTATTTAATATTTCCTCATGTGAATTTTTCTTTGTAACTGTGTCTACATCCATTCTAATTGTTGAAGCTGTTGGAAACATTTTATTTATTTCCACTTCTAATTTTTGTGTACCTGTTCCAAAATACCTAATATTATTGCTTTTGCAATCAGGGCAAACTGTTAAAGCATTACATTCATACCCACAATAATGACATTTTAATTTATTTTGTTTAATATGATATGTCATTGTTATATTACAATTTTTACACTTTGCTGTATATCCGCAATCTCTGCACATTATAAATGTTGAATATCCTCTTCTATTTAAAAATAAAATTGTTTGTTTTTTTGCTTGTAAGTTTTTTTCAATAGCTTCATATAATTTTCTACTTATCATGCTCCTATTTCCATTTGCAAGTTCTTGTTTTAAATCAACAACTTCAACATTTGGTAAACTAGAATTATTTGCTCTTTTTGTTAATTCTAATAATTCAACATCTCCTTTTAATGCTCTATAATATGTATCCATATCAGGTGTTGCACTACCATATACAATTGGAATATCATATTTTTTTCCTAGATATCTTGCAACATCTTTTACATTATATCTTGGAGACATTTCAGATTTATAAGAACTATCATGTTCCTCATCAATTATAATAATTCCCAAATCATTTACAGGTGCAAACATTGCAGACCTTGCACCAATAACTATTTTAGCCTTTCCTGATTTGATTTTATACCACTGGTCATATCTTTCACCTACTGATAATTTACTATGTAAAACAGCAATATTATCTTGGCCAAATCTAGCTATAAACCTATCTACAGTTTGTGGTGTTAATGAAATTTCAGGTACTAGCATTATACTTGACTTTCCTTCATTTAAAACCTTATTAATTAACTGCAAATATACTTCAGTTTTTCCTGACCCAGTTACACCATATAATAAAAATTCAGAATTCATATAATCATCTATTGCATTTTCTACCATATTATAGGCATGTTGTTGTTCATCTGTTAAATTCAAATTTGTATTTCTTTGAATCACTTTATGTAAAAAAGGATTTCTTTCTATTTGTTTTTCATATATTTCAACATATCCATTTTTTTCTAAGGTTTTTATAATTGCTTTTGATACTTCTGTTAAAGCTTCTAAATCTGTTATTAATACATCATCATTGTCTAGTAAGAATTTTAATACTTTGATTTGTTTTTCAGATTTTAATATTTTGTTTTCGATGTCTTCATTTATTTGAATTTCATTTTTTAATAGCCTAACACTATTTAAAGACTTTTCCTTAACCCTTTTTTGAACTTCTTTCGTACCTGTACCTGGTGGTAACATTAATTTTATACAATCTGATATATTGCAAAAATATCTATGTGCCATCCATTTGGCAAGTTCTACTTTTGGTGTATCTATGAAGTCTTTTTCTTCAACTGCTGATATATCTTTTACTTCAAATTCACTTGATTCTTTTATATTTACAACAAAACCTTCTTCTAGTTTTTTTATGTTGCCGAACTTTACTAATACTCTGCTTCCGATGTTTACTTTTTCTTCCATTTCAAATGGAATGTTATAATCGAAAGTTCTGTTTAAGTTTTTTACATTACTATTTATAATAACTTCTGCTATCATTTTTTCTCCTTGGTAAGGAAAAGGGGACGTTTTTCTTTTCCTTGTTTGTTTCCATAATTTATAATTGAATAGGTTATCTTTAAGACAGCCTATAATTTTCTTTGTTTACTATTATAGCAATACTATTATTAATTTTCAATATACTTTTAATCAAACCTATACTTTTAATCAAACTCTTTAATTAAACTTTTTATCATTATTAATTTTTTATTACTATACATAATTATAATTTCTTATATTAAATAATCTAAAATACGGTATCATGAATATTTACTAACTGTATTTTTGCAAACTTCTAAAATATCCACCAATTCCATTATTGTCACATCTGTTAAATTTCTTGACTCTTTTATAAAAATTTCCAATAAATTTCTATTTCCTTTTAATTTTTTTATATTTGTATTATATTTTTTCTCAAACTCCAATATAAATTCTGAAATCTCCATTTCTTTTATATCATAAAATTCCTTATCATAATTATTTTCTGATTGATTTTGGTGTATAGAATAAAAAACACCTTTGAAATTATCAATATCATTGAATAATAGATCTAAACCTTTTGAACAAATTATTTCTTTTTTTCCTAAAAATTCATTATAACTCGAATATTTATAATCTTTCATACTAACTGTTATTTTTGCTTTAACAGGATTATTATGAATATATCTTAAACAATTAAATAATTGTTTATTATCATTAATACCTTGTGAATAAAATCTATTTCTAAATACATATCCAACTCTGTTATTAGTCTTGTTATAGTAATTAGAATATGTAGAATTTAACTTTTGCATAAATTTACTTAAGTACTCACTTTTTTCACTATATATCAAAAAATGAGCATGATTATTCATTATGCAATATGCTAAAATTATTATATTACTATCTTTTAACTTTTCTACAATTATCTCCTTATACTTCTCAATCTGAATAGGAGTATTAAAGATAAATTCTTTTTTCATTCCTTGAACAATTGCATGGTAAAAGCATGTATTCAAATCCCTCCTTGCGATTCTTGGCAATATTTTTCCCTCCTTGTTGTATTTTTATATCAATTGTATTACTTTATGGAAACAAAAAAGGAAAAGAAAAACGTCCCCTTTTCCTTAAAACTCAGTTTTCTTATTTTCTAGCTCATGCTTAATAATATCCATAATAATATCCACAGTCTTCTCCAAATCATTATTCTTAAGCACATAATCATACATACCAATTTTAGATTCTTCATAATCGAATCTATTCAAGCGCAAAGTAATTTCTTTTAAATCTGGTGTTGTTGTTCTATTTTCTAGTCTTTTTCTCAAAATTTCCTTTGGTACACGTAAAAATATTGTAATAACTTTAGTATCGTTTTTTAAAATATCTATTAAATTTTCTGTACCATTAACATCCATATCTTTTACTATTATTTTTCCACTTGCTATTTTTTCATTCATAAGTTTTCTTGAAGTTCCGTAATAATGTTCATGATGAATATTGTATTCATAAAATTCATTATTTTTAATCATTTTTTCAAATTCTTGTGTAGTAACAAAATTATATACTACACCTGGTTCTTCACCTTCACGTGGTTTTCT
>OIYV01000894.1_pt1 | contig 15343 bp, 20 predicted proteins | sample 1588251 | NCBI WGS metagenome assembly OIYV01 (sample SAMN03283282) | human gut metagenome | biome: human-associated habitat; material: feces | host: Homo sapiens | place: Peru | collected 2012
AGCACCATCGTCAGGAGCCTGAGCAGATAGATGACGATGGTGCGCGCCATCTCGCCTTTGCTCCACTTGCCCTTTACTCGCATATCAGCCTCCCAGCCCCGCCAGAGCCAGCGCGTAGCCGACTAAGCCCGAAACAATCGCCGTGACCACGGCTTTGATTAAGCCCTCCCAGCGGCTGCCGGGGAGCGCCTTGAGGGCTTTCACGTCGGTCTTGATCTCGTTCACGTTCGACTCGATTGTCTCCTGCTTCGTCGCCAGCACTTCTACGGAGGTAGCCAGCTGGTGAAGCGCCTTGTTGTCCGCCTCGAGCTCGTCGATGCGGTGCTGGTTAGATTTGCAGCGCGCGTCGATCGCTGCGACATGCGCCTGAATTCCGTCGTCCATGTGTTCTCCTTTCTCGCCCTCGGGCGGCTGTTATTCTTCCACATCCCACGCCTGCGGATACTCCGCGAGACTATATGCTGTGTCCTGGTTAGCTTTGGTGAACTTTCCGCCCTGCACTGCCCATTCACCTTTTTTGTAGATGTCGTGCGCTCCGGTCGGATGGACGAACTCTCTTGCAGTCTCGCGCGTCGTGCCGTGGTAGGGTCTGTTGAACGTGAACCACGCAGAGCTACCCGGCACAATATCCGGATATACTGCATTGTCGTAATTCTGGAAGCATTCCCATATGTCTCCATCTACAGAAAAGATATCTCCGACAACGTGCTTGCCCGGCTTCCATTCGTCGTAGAGTGCTGAGCACATGATAATTTCATCCGCCGTTGTGGGCTGCTTGCCCGCCATCAGCAGGCGCACAGCGTTTGCCGTGGAAACGGCCAAGTCGTATTCGAAAGGCAGGACCACGACCGGCTGCGGCTCCGGCAGCGGCGTATTCGTCAGCAGCCAGCTGCCGTCCGCGATCTCCTGCCGGAGAAAGTCGCCCGGCGTATAGGTCTGCATCTGAAAGCCGTTGTCGGCGAAGACGGCAATCTCGCCGGTAAACTCGGTAAGCCCTGTCAGGCTCCCGCCTGTAAACCGGACCGAGCCGGAGGTGCTGTATACCCGGACGTTCGCGTAGGTTTGACTGTTATATGTGATGTACATAGTGCCTCCTTATGCTGCGAGCATGTCGTCTGTGACTAGCATGTCACTCGGAAGAATGATTGCGGGGCGGATGCCTTGCGACGTAGTTGCACCTCTGAGCCCGTAGTCTCCATCTGCCCCGACGTATAATACATAAGTTGTATAACTCTTTGTAGGGGAGCGAAGCCACCAACTATTATCTGCGCCATTCAGTTGCGCGATTCGCGTACTATTAGTTGCCCCATCAAAATAGTCCAGCGCTGCGCCGTCCTCCGAAGACTGACCAACACTGTTTGTAAATCCTACCTCACGGCTTGACAGAAGAAAAACTTTTGTAGTCAACCCATTCGCTCCGATCTGGTCTGTTCCTCCCGAGCCCCCACCGTTTCGGTATGGGACTTTCACTTGCTTGATTGAATTTAGAATGTTTGCATCAAACAAACTCAAAAACGATCCGTTCAGGTACGAATGGATAGTGCTGTTTGCCGGGTTGTTGGCGTTTGTGCTGTTCCACTGACGGTTTTCATAGACGCCCTTCAAAAGCAGCCACGTTCCATTACAGCTTACGTCGTAAATCGCCGACGGCAAGCCCTGATGTACCACCACCCAGTCCCACGGTGTGCCGTTCAGGTTTAGTTTGATTGTTCTTCCAATCGCTAGAGCGGACATTGTCGCTCTGCGCGGCGCTACGCCGCGCCTTAAAAACATTCCCACGGTGCCCTCCTATGCAATGAGCATGTCATCGTCGAACGCTGTTCTTTCCGGCAAGCAAAAAGCTGGTCTTGACCCATACAGTTCCGTAGCGCTTGTGTTGTATTTACTTCCACCAGAAGCAGTGACAGATATGACATAGCTATTATTGTAAAGGTATGGAGTCCGCGTCCACTGCGCATGTTGTACGCTGCGGAGCGTATCAGCGATTGGCAGTGCAGTTCCTTCTGCATTTACGTTGCCGACAGAAAGTCCATACTCTGTGGAAGATAGCTGAAACACTCTTCGCTGTAACGTCGTCATCGTTCCGACTCCGTTTCCGGGCGTATAGTAAAACTCTGTCAGTGCGATCTTTCCTCTTACGCTGCTGTCAAACCGCGAAAAGAACGTGCTGTTCAAATAATCGTCCAACGTTCCGCCGATGTAAGAGTTTGCACCTGTTGAAAATGCCACATCGTCTCCGCAAAGCTTTCTTACCAGCAGTGCCAGCCCATCACCGTTCAACCTGGATTCATAGTTGTGGCAGGCAATGTAATACTCAACCGGGTTTCCGTTCTCATTTATCTTTACAATGCTCCCGACATCCAGCTTTGATATTGATTGAGTGCTTCGAATCCATCTCGGGCTTCTCCCGCTCATCCGAACACCACCACCTTCACGGGGATATTGACTGTCGGCGCGTCCCCGATGCACTGCGCGGTCAGAGAGTTCACGCCCGTCTTATAGTTGTGGATGAGCGCGAAGCCCTCCAATAAAGCTGCGTCCGCGTCCGGGTCCGTGCCCGAGAGAGCAACGTCCCACTGTGGGTCTATATCGTAGGATGCTTTCAAACCCGTGATCGTGATCGTCTGCGCCTGGTAGCCATGTGAATCCGCAGCCCAGCCCGAGGCAAGCAGCGTGCCGGTGTACTGTGTCGGTCCGCTGCCCACGCTCGCGACGGAATCATCGACATATTTTTTGGTTGCCGCGTCCATGTCTTCTGTCGGCGCGCCGGAGAGTTTCAGCTTGCCGGTCAGCGTGCCGCCCGTCAGCGGCAGATACTTCGCGATCAGTGGCTTGATCTTATTTGTCCAGAGGTAACTCAGGCCGTCGTTATCCAGATAGGCCATATCTGCACCTCCTTACGTGTCCGCAGTGATCGTGTCAATCTCGCCGTTCGTGATCGAGTTGATCTCAAAAGTTGCGCCCAGCGCGTCCCACGCGGTGCCAGTCCAGGCATAGTTCATGCCGGTGTCCTCTACATTCCACACATCGCCTGCCACATTGCCGGACGTAGGCAGCGCCGAGAACGTCGCCTTGCTGCCCTTGTACTTGTAAAGGCCGGAAATGTCCGTCTTTTTTGCATAGTCGCTCGCGTCGCTAAAACCGGAAAGCTTTGTGTAGTCTGCCGCGGACATAAGGCCGGGCGATGTGGCCGAGGCCGCCTCATAGGTCGTGTCGGTAAACACTGCGTCTTCCGGCACGTTCTTTGCCACCGTGTAGCCGCCCACCTTTTCGGCGTTGTCTACAATGCCGTTGCCGTTCTTGTCGTACACGCTTTTCAGCATGTCGCCGCCGCCCGCGCTCGCGACGGAATCGTCGACGTATTTCTTGGTTGCCGCGTCCATGTCTTCTGTCGGTGCGCCGGAAAGTTTCAGCTTGCCGGTCAGTGTTCCGCCGGTGAGCGGCAGATACTTCGCAACCAGAGGCTTAATTTTGCTGTTCCAGAGGTACAGCAGACCATCGTTATCCAGGTATTTACTCATTTCAGCATCTCCTCTATTTCCGTATTTGTGATCTTCTCCGACGCCGGAGGGATTGTGTTCAGCTTTGATTGCAGGCCCGCAATGGCCTTAATCGGGTGCTGATCGTCCGCGTCCCGGTTTAAGAGCTTTGTGTGGTCATTTGTGCCGCCTCCGCCGCCCTGATAGACCACCTTCGCCGGGGCGATCTTCATCTTGATCTCCGGCTGGGAAAGCGTCATTTTAATCATATCCCGCCTCCTTGAGTAGGTCCTTGACTGGCGTCGAGACAATATCCGCCGCCTGCGGATTGCCGTCCGCATCCGTCAGCGCCAGCTGGAGCCGTGCGCTCTTGCCGGGGTCGAGCTGCATCGCGTCGGCAAAGGGGATGATGACAAGCAAATGCGTCTGGTCTACGACCCGCGGCGCGTACTCAAAAAACAGCTCGCCCTGCTTGAGCCAGAACTGGAGCTTCGTTGCCTTTGTCAGATCCGCGCCCGTCACTTCCACCGAAAGCGCATTTTGAATTTTTTCGCGCATGGTATCACCTCACTTTGGATTGCCTACGACGTACTCGACGACGTAGGTGCCGCTGATGCGGCAGATCTTCACGCGGTCGCCCGCCTGAAACGTAATATCGGTGTTGCACTTGTAGTGCTTCGCGGTTTCCTGCGTCTGACCGTCAAAAATCAGGCTCACGCCGTCCGTGTATTTCGCGCCGACTGTGGCAAGCTCTGCCGCAGACGGTTCCGTGTTTTGCTGCCCGCTCATGCAATCACCGTCCTTTTTGCTGTGTGCGTCATGAGTTCGCCCGGACTGAGACGCAGCCGCCAGCTGGTTTCCTCATAAATGCCGCCGAAGTCCGGCGCGTCGATGCTCAGAACGTCGCCCACGCCGTGCCCACCCTCCGGCAGACCGTAAAACGTGATTGTCCGGGTACCGAGCTGGGACTGGAAGCAAAGATCGTCCACGTAGGCTTGCAGCGCCTCCTGCGAGGCGATATTGTCCACTTTGACCACCTGCGTGATGCGCTGCCCGCGCTTAAAAATGGAGATGGAACTCGACGGGCTGTTATTTTCGGCTCTGGCCACCAAGGGGGCCTCCAAGTCCGGGTTGCTGCAAATGGCAACAAAGACGTTCGGTGCGTCAAAAATGTCCTGCTCCTGCGACATATCGCGCGAGACGGGCGCCAGCAGCCGGATATCCGTGTTTGAGTAGCGCCAGCGGATATTTGCCGCATTTGGTGTTGCCTTTGGCTCCAGGTGCCCGATGCCGCTGCCGTCAAACCATACGGGCTTGTAGTTGATCTCGCCCAGCAGCTGATTGCAGATCGTGAGATAGTCCGTGCCCTCCTGCCAGTCCTCGCGGTCGGTCTGCAAGGTCTCGCTTGTCGGTGTCGCGATCACAAGCCCGATGCCTGCCTGCGTCATGAGTTGCTGCACCGCCGTCAGATAGTTTGTGCCGGCGGCAAGATGCAGGATACCTTCCGTCTTGATCGTCTGGACCATCCAACTGCGGTCATACGCGTCCAGTCTGATGAAATGCCCCTGCGCGCCGACGGTATCGGAGTAGGTTGTGATCCGGTACACGCCCAGCGGATACTCCTTCCCGTCAAGCTCCAGCACAGGCTGGAGCTCGTCGGAAAGATACTCGATATCTGGGTTGTGGAGAAATGTTCCGCCGAGGCTTCCCATGATGTCTCCGGACGCGTCGACGAGCACGTCTGGCGCGGAGTCCTTGAGCCATCGCAGCTCTGAGAACTTCGCGCCGTGCCGGAGCACGTCCACGCGGTAAGATACCTTGTGCGTCATAGCTTCACCTCGTCGTCAAAATCGATCTGTTCGACGGTGAAGTTAAACACGTTCAAAAAGCCGTCGTGCTGCTTCGGCAGGCTCGTGATGTAGCCGATGACCATATCGCCCTGCGGCGTTTTGGCGCAGACAAGCTTTCCCACAAGCCCCATGAGCTGCCTGATCTCGCTCTCATCGAGCAGCGCCGCCGTGATGCTCAAAGCGTCCGTGCCGGAGTCGACTTCCACAGCGACCGGGTAATACGCGCCGGAGAGCTGCAAAAGCTCGACTTGCCGCGAAAGCGTCCGCGTGGTCTGCCGATGCTGACTGTCGGAGTAGGGAAGCCGCAGCGTCTGGCCGGTGTCCAAATCTGACACCATGTGCACGTCCGCGCGAACGTCGCCCGTGACCGCGCTAGACAAACCGTAATTGCTCGAATCTGCGTAGCAGCCGCGCACCTGGTACGTTGTGCTGCCGGAAGACAGCTCGTCGGTGTACTGCGTCTGTGTTAGCTTTGCAATGGGCTTGCCGTTGCGGTAAACCAGATAAAAGTCATAGCTTCCGGAGGTCTGCCAGCTTAAGTCCGCGACGCTGGAAGCTTGTACGCTCAGCGTGATACTCGCGCCCGGCGTGTTCGTCACAGGCAGAGCCGCCGCGCCCCAATCAGACCACATGCCGTACTGGTTCTGCACACGCACACGCACTGTATGACTGCCGTCCGCAAGATACGCCGGGCTTGTCCACGTTTTGTCAGTTCCGTAGTGCGTACCGCCCGAGAGCTTGCCGTCCAGCTCCACCTGATATGCCTCCTGCTCGGAGGTCTGCCAGCTGATGGACGGGCGCGGGCCCGTGCTCTTGATCTGGATGCTCGGAGCCGTCGGCGCGGCAATCACAACGATCTGTGCCGCATCGCTCCATTCGCCCGCAATGCCGTCGGCGTTGTAGGTGCGCACGCGCCAGTATTTGATGCTGGAAGTTAACGTCCCGGCAGGGCACGTCCACTGCCGCGCAGCGCCGGTGACAGTTGCAAGCGTCTGCCATGTACTGCCGTCGGTGCTTTTTTGCAGGTCGGTTTTCGACTGCGCCGTACCTGTGGATGATGCGTGACCCCAGATGAAGATCTGATCTTTTGACCCGTCCACAACTACATCCTTCGGGCTGATTGCCCACGCAGTTGGCGGCACGTCTTCCACGCTCAGCGTCATCCAGTCAGACGTTAGCGTCTGGTTTGCGTTGGTCTTCGCAATCACGCGCCAGTCAATGCTCTCGCCGCTGATTGTGCCCGCCGGAACGGTAACGTTCGGCGCGGCGCCCGCCCATGTGGTGACGTTGATGTTCGTGATCTCCGTCTGCCCATGCTCACGCAGTTGCAGCGTAAAGGATTTGACGGCCAAAGGCGCGATGGACGGTTCGTCCGCTTTTTGCTCAAAGTCAAAACTAAAGATGTTGTCTTTGCTGAGATCGATGTAACCGGACGCAGGCGCGAAGTTTTTCAGGCTGCCAGTTGCTAGCGCAGTTGATGTCGTTATTTCAATATAAGGCTTGTTTGCGGCGCGGCTGCTCTGGAAATCACACCCCTTCCCCGTCATCGACGCGGACATCATGACACCGTTGGAAATAATGTATTTTGCCGCAGTAGCATCTTTCGCAATATCTTCGAAGACGAAATATGCGTTGGTGGAAACGCCGCCTAGATTGTAGCCTTTAGAATTGTATATCCCGGGGGCATTGGCGTATGTTACCGTTTCTTCGTCAAACGGTTCCCCAAGAGTCGATACCTGGTTATAGTTTGGCGAAGAGCTTACGGATGTAAGATATAACGCCAAGGCAATGCTTGTGACGACGTTGAATTTATTCGCAGCGGCGGCTGTGTTAAAAGATAAGAAAACAAACCCATTTACGCCAACACTCATCGTTTCTCTTGTGTGATCGTTGTATGTTGATTCTTTCGGGCGGACCTCTGCGCTTTGATTTGCATAAAAATTCTGTACAGCCACCTCACGTCACCCCCATTCTGGCCACTCGTCTCTGGTTCTTCATGCGGCGGATAAAATCGTCGATTTCGCGGATTTCATTTGCCTGCACGTAAAAGTTGTAGGTATCACCGCCGGAGAGGCTGCGCCCTTCCTGGTTTGTGCCGATGCGCGAGCCTTGCGGGAGCCAGACAGGTTCCGGACCGTTCTCGCCGACCCACGTCACGCCGCCGATGAAGTTGTCCGTGCCGGCTGCGTTCTGATGCCACTTGCCGTCAGCTCCCATGTAGCCGCCTGTTCCGGTGTAGCCCATGCCGGAAACGTAGCTCGAGCCGCTGGACAAAGCCCCCTTGTATTGCAGCTGCTGCATATTGCTCAGATGGCCGCTCGAAATGTTGAGTCCGAGCGCGGTGCGTATTTTGTCACCGTTTAGCGTCAGCAGGCCGACAAGCAGATTTGTCGTGTCCGCGATCAGAGCCATCGTTGTCGCGACCGGCTTCAATGCCGCGTCGAGCGCCGGAAGGACCGCCACGGTCAGATCTCCCAGCGGCTCCAGAATCTGCGTCGCAGACGTGAGGATGCTTCCGAACTTATCCACGACGCCGGAATCTACAAATGCTTTGCCGATCTTTTTGATAAAATCCGCCGTGTCGCCCAGCGCCTCGGTCATATACGGCGCGTACTCGGCGGAGATCTGCTTCGTGACGGCCTCCTGCGTCTTGAGAAGCTTCTGCTGCGCGGTGTCGGTCGCTGCAAGGGCGGCTATCGCCTCGTTATCCAGCACGTAGCCCATCTCATGCGCTTCGTCGGTGTACTTTTTGAGTCCTTCGCTTCCTACCTCAATCAGAGGGTTCAGCTCCTGCGCCGACTCGGACATCAGGTCCATTGCCAGCGCGTCGCGCTGCGCCTGGTTGTGCATGTTTCCGAGCGAGTCAATGACGTCATAAAAGACAGAATCTGCGCTGCGGAGGCTCCCGTCTGTGTTCTCGATCTCGACGCCCAGTGTCTTAAAGGCTCCCGCCGTGTCCTCCGAGCCGTTCTGCGCCTCCTGCATTTTGTTTGTGATTTCCTTGAGAGAGTCCTTGACCCGGTCATAGGAAACGCCGATCATGTCGGAGGCATACTGCCATTCCTGCACTTCCTCCACGCTCTGGCCGGTCACGCTGGCAAGCGTCTTTACCTCCTTCGCGTACTCGGCGGACTCCTTGGTGATGCTCATCAGCTGCTTTTCGACCTTGACGCCTGCCGCAACCAGGGCAGCAAAACCACCGACTGCCGCGGCTGTCCCGGCGTTGATTCCGTTGAGGGAATTCAGTGCCTTCGTCGCGCCCTCGGGCAGATTGATGCCCAGTTTATCCGCCGCGCCGCCGATCGCGTCACCAAGGCCGACGGCCTCGCCCTTGCCGTCTGCAAAGGATTCCTTGAGGTTGGCAAAGATGCCCTTTGCGCCCGTACCTTCCTCCTTCGCCTTTGCGACGGAATCCTTGACCTTATCCATTGCCTGCTGGAATTTAGAGCCGCTTGCGCCAGCCTTGTCGAGCTCGGCGTTGTTCTCCTCCAGCGAGGCCTGCATCTGCTTGAGCTTGGTCTCTGCGTCAATTAAACTGGTTTTCCAGTCGATCGTGCGTTTGTCGGCCTCGCCGTAGGATTCACCGGCTTTCTGGAGCACTTCGCGCAGCGTGTCGACCTTCTCCTGCTGCGTCTGCATCTGCCGGGTGAGGACGTCGCCCTTGGCCGTCAGCGCCTCGACACTGTCAGCGTTATCTGCAAAATCCTGCTCCGTGGCGCGCATTTCCGCGCCTAAATTTTTAAGTCCTGCGTTGATCTGGGCGAGGGCGGCGCGATATTCCTTCTCGCCGTCCATTTTGACTTTTGTGTTAATGCCGGGCGTTGCCATCAGCCGCCACCTCCCATCAGGTACTGTGCCAGCGACAAGCGCGCAGGCTGCTCCGGCGCATTATGCGCACACCGGCTCGGCGTGGCCATGGAGAAGTACTCTCTGTAGATAGCCATGCACCGCGCCGGTGTCATCCTGCGCCAAAAGACGGTCTCGTCGTTTTTCAGCACATTTACCCAGATATTTAAGTACCAGGCGAAGTTGATACCGCCGCTTCTTCCTGCCTGGTCTCCGCGTTTTTTTCGTCTGCCGAGCTGTTCTCAGCCGCTGCGTCCCGGACAGCGAGGATCGCCATGCGCATCACGTCCGGCGCAAGCCGCTCGATCGTGCCCAGGGACAGCCGTCTTCCGAGCTGCTTTTCGGTGTATTGGATAGCGAAGCCCTTTTCGTCCACCCATTTCTGCTCGTCAGCGTAGTCGTTGAGCATCGCGGCCAGCAGCTGCAAGACAGACTTGAGCGTCCGCTTGCGAGATAGGATGGGGCTGAAATCGCCGCCGTTGATGATCTGCACCTCGGCAAGAACGTTGTTGTTGCAGCGGAGCACCCAATCGCGCCCGTCAAAGCGCCACGCGACCTCGCGCGGCTTGATATCTTCCATGCTTAACCTCCTGCCACGTCTGTGGCCTGTGTCGTAAATACCGCGTCGCACCACGCCTTGGCGTCGGCTTCGCTGTCAAGCGTCGCGACCTCCAGAAGATCTCCCAGATCGTCAACCAGGAACTCTCCGGATGTCGTCGGCGTCTGGAAGGTGATGTTGTCGCCGAGCGTTTGGAAGTTCGTCGCGGGCGGGCCAAAGAGCACCTTCCGGACGAAGACCGCCGTGAACTTCTCGACGCCGTCGATCATGTCCGGCGCGTAGAAACTCCATCCGACATACTGACCTGTGGACTTCTTGCCGAAGGTCAGGCTCTTGACGGGCGAACCCGAGATGCCGGACACGGTGCGCTGCTTTTCGTAAGCGCGGAACATGAGCTTCTGCGCCGCCGTCGGGATGTACTTGACGCCGGCTGTTGCCGTGCCGCCGGTTGCCTTTTTCATGTACTCGGCGAGCGTGGACTCGGCGTAGAGCCGCCCCTCGGCAAAGCGCAGGTCGAGCACGACCGTCATCGCGTCGCCCATCGACGTGGCGGTGCCGTATTCCGTGCCGCCGTCTTTTTTCTTGTATTCTGCGACTTGCAGGTATCTGAGATCAAATGCAGGCATGATTGCCTCCTTTCATCGGTTGCTGTTGATAATTTCTGCTGCCTTGTCAGTCATGGCTTCGTTGACGCGCTTCCATGTCGCCTGCACGGCGTTCGACCAGTAGTAGTCCGCCGGTATCTTGCCGCCGGTCCTGCGGCCGTAGTTGAGGACAAAGCCCTTCGTGCCGTAGCGCTGTCCGCGGCTGTCCTTGCCGGAGATCGTAACGTACATGTACGGCACGCCCCGCTTGTCGCGCGAGACCTTCCGCGCCTTCGTGAAGTGCTGGAAGGTCTGGCCGGTGCGGCGCTCGGAGCGGTTGTTGTGCCCAGCCTGAACAAAAGCGGACTTCACGCTGCTGAGCATGATCTCCGTGCCGGTGGACAAAATCGGCTTGAGATTTTCGTCGGTAAAGAGATCTGCCTTCTGAAGCTGCCGGACAGCCTCCTGAATGCCGTCCTGCGCCTCTCTAATGTCAAGCTGTGCCATCAGATCACCTCGCAGGGGATGTCAGAATAATAGGTCATCGTCTCCTGGTCAAAAGACTGCTCGCTCTGGCCGATGGCGATGTGCGCCGCTGCGAGCGCTTGCAGCACCTCGCCTGTCAGCGTGTCGCCCTCCGTCTGCGTGGCCACGGTCACGACGCACAGGCCGACCGTTGCAAAGGGTACCCCGTCTGCGTTCACGCTGCGCACGCCGGTCGGCGTCCAGACAAGAAAACGGGTCAGGGGCGAACCGTCCGGCGCGTGCTCCGGCGCTTGCACCTTGTACACAGCGCCGGGGAGCACGGTTTCCAGAGCCTGTTCAATCTTGGAGTATTTCATACTTGCCCTCCGGCTCTGCGAGCGAAAGCGTTGTGATCGGCAGGCCGTCGGAGTCATAGCCGCGCTGCGCCTGGTCGATGCGGTAAATGTGGTCGTCTTCCAGCACCACGAACTGCTCCGCCTTGATGTCCTCGCCGCCGAAGACGCGGGGGATGCTGACCATCCGGGTAAGCTGCACACCGGCTTGCTTCCCGGCATAAAATCTGGCCGCGTAGACCTCGCGTTCGCAATAAAAGTGGCTCGACGCAATGCGCAGGCGGCGCTGGAGGGGAGACGAGGCCGGGAGCAGGTCGCAGACCGTGCACACCTTGTCGTAGATCATCCCGTTCCGCCTCCCATCTTCTGCTGCGCAAGCTTATTGTTGAGCATCCGTCGCAGGTAGGTCGGCAGCTGCTTTTCTTCCGCGTTTGCCCGCGCTTTGTACATCCAGCCTGCCACCATCGCCGCGAGCATATCGTCGGCGTCACAGTCCGGCTGGAGCACAATGCCGCGTGTCGCGATAAAATCCGCCGCCTGTGTGAGAAGCCCCCGCAGGTAGGTCTCCTGTGCCTCGGTGCAGCGCAGGATTCCGAGGTCAACCGTTAAGTAAGAGAGCTGCGCGTCCAGCGACATACACCGAGCCTCCCTTCTTAGCCAGCCTTTGCGGTCACGTTGCCGGAGCCGACCGAGATCGCGCGACCGTTGCCGTCGACCTCGACGACAGTCACAGTCTGACCGGTCGTGCCGTCAATGGTCTTGTTCGCGGGCAGCTCCGTCCAGCCCTTGCCGAGCGTCTCGCCGTTGGAAACTGCGATAGCCTGACCGCCGACCCGATACTTGAGCGCACCCGAGCTGTTGCCCGCGACAGTCACAACGCTCTTGCCGTTGGCAGAGCCCGCAGCGGTCGTGACGATCAGGGTGCCGATGGCCGTATTCGCGCGGTCCTTGCCGAAGGTCGTTGTCTTGGTGGGCTCGACGTTGCCATAGTTTACAAGGACAAACGCCTCGCCGATGGCGGGCTTGCCGTCGCGGCGCTGGAGACCCTTGAAGCAGGTCTGGTTCTGAAGCCAGCGCACGTTGGTGTTGGAGTCGATGACCGTGCCCTCGCGCTCGACCGAACGGTACAGGCTAAGGAAGCCGCCCGCGATCTCGTTGTCCGGCATGACCTCCCACTCGACGATTTGACCGCCGACGACCGGCATAATGTCGCCAACGCCAGGGACCATCGCCGCAGCGGAATTGTAAGCCAGGGCGCGGGACTTGATGTCCACGTGGGTCTTGCGGTTCATGGTCCAGATGACCGTGCCGTTGGAGTAGTCGGGCTTAGCAACAGCCAGTGCCGCAACAAGCGTCTGGAAGAATTCCGTACTTGTCTTTGCGGCAAGATCAAGTTTCAGAACATGGCTGGTATGCAGGTCTGTGAATTCGCCCTGCTGCGCGCCCCACCATGCAGGCTTCGTCGCTGCAGCCAGGCGCGTGATAATGCCGACCGGCATTTTTTCGCCCGTGCCGAACCAGATGGACTTGTCGATTGCCTTGGCAATGGACGATGCAAGCGCCTGAAGGATGCTCGTCGCGAGCTGAAGGTCGCTGTCGTCCATCAAAACGGCGTTAGGAACGGCCATATAGCCGCCGACCATGTAGCCGTCCATGGTGAGCTGCAAGAAGTTGATATCGAGTTCGTTGAGCGCGTCGGTCATTTCCGTCCAGATGGCCTCGGGGGCGACGCCTGCGACGTTCTGGCGGGTCGTGCCGCGGAAACTCGTCGTGAAGCAGTAGCGCAGGAACTTCGATTCCTGATAGGTGAGGTCGCGCAGGATCGGGAGGAAGCCGTCCGGGATACCCAGCTCGCCGCCGGTGACGCTGCGCTGCTGGGCGCGAGCCTCGCGGACATTGCGGATAAAGGTGCGGACCTGCTCGGTCTGCATGAGCGTGTCGCGCTCGGCGTAGGTGAGGCCGAACCAGCGGCGCTCGGTGGTGTTGTTCATGGGTACAAAGCTCCTTTCGTGGTGATCGTTGTTTCTGGTGTCAGAGTTGGACACCGCGGGATTGCTTGCCGGGGGCGGGGTCTGTTCGGCCTCCAGCCGGGCAATTTCCGCGCTGCGGGTGTCAATCTCGCCCTGGATGCGGGCAATCTCGGCGGCGTTCGCGCTGCGATCGTTTTCAAAAGCGTCCACAGCCGCGGACACGGCACTGCGCTCTGCGTCGGTGCTCGTCTCGGTGATCTCGCCGAGTGCCTGGCGAAGCTGCTCTTCTCTCGCGGCAAAGCCGTCTCTCGTCTGCTCCAGCGGCGTCAGCTGCGCGCGAAGCGCGGTGATCTCGCTGTTCAGGACTAAAACTCTAAGTGCTGCCATTTACAGGTTTCCTCCTAACTTCTTGTTCATTTCTGCGCGCCACGTTTCCAGGCGGCGCTTTTCGATTTCCTCAAAATCCCGTTTTCGGGCGCTGACCGAGGTCTGCTCATATGCCGGGAAGGTGCAGACGCTGACCTCATATAAGGGGTCAATTTCTTCGATTTCCCAGCGATACTTGCCATTGCCGAGATCGCGGAAGGTCTCACTCTTGATGGCAAAGCCAAACGAGCACTGGTCGACGTCTCCGCGCTGGACTCTGGCGTACAAGTTCATCGCGTCCACGTCGTCGCGGTTAATACGCACGCTTCCCCAGAGTCCGCGCTCATCCTGCTTGAGCGTCAGCGTGCCGGATTTCGTCCGGCCGAGAACTAAGCTGGTGTCATGGTTGATGAGAGCTCGAATGTCGCCAGAGATCGAATTTGTGAAAGCTCCGGGCTTGATGATCTCGCTCACATCGTCCCACAGGGGATACTCCGAGTTGAATACTGCGAAGTAGCCTTCGATGTAGAGATCGCTCTCGGCTTCGCGCGTCTGAAACGCCTGCGGGATGCAGCGCACCTGGCGCTGCTGTCTATTCGGTTCCACCGTCTCCACCTCCTTGTGTGAGTTTTTTCTGGTCTGCGATCATGTCGCGCGGGATGTAGTTTTCCAAAATGACGAGCTCGTTCAGGCCCTCCTTCGGGCTGAGGCCCACCCAATCGCGCACCTCGTTGCCGGTCATAAGCCCGCGCACGTAGAGGTTGGACGAGACGTCCGCCAGCTCCTTCGTGCTGTAGCTGTAGAGCCTGCGCGTCGACATCGTAAAATAGAGGTCTGTCGCGTAGAGGAGCTTGCGCGTCAATTCCTGGCAAATGATGTTCGCGATCGTCGTGGCGGTCGTTTTGATCATGTGGTTGTGCTCGCTGTCCGAGTATGTGCCCACGCCCAGCATGAAGGGCGTCACGCCGACGAGCGCGGCCACGGCCTTTTTGTCGAGCTCCACGCCGTCCTTGATGGCTAAATCGGACAGGCTCAGCGGCTTGACCTGCTGCACGTCCATGAGGTCAGCCGGGACGATCCACGGCTCTCCGGCGCTAGATCCCGTGATGTAGTCGTCGATCAGACGGCGGCGGCCTGCCGGGTCGGAAAATTCGTCGGCCAGCGCGTCCACCTTCACAATGACGCTCGGCTTCCACTTATCGGACATAAAGCCCTTCTTCGTCGCCTGCTCCTGCCGGAGCGAGTTCACTACGTCAAGAAGGCTCATCCGGAGCCCGAGCCCCTGCCACGGGTGGTCGGGGTCGACCCAGCGCCGGAACTGGAGGACGGTCTCCGGGTCATACCGCTTGCCGCGCCAGTCAATGTAGACTGTCTGGCCTTCGTCCGGGCTTATCGCCTGCGCGCCCGGCATGGGGATAAGGTCGCGAAGCAGCCCGTCCCGCGTGACCGGCAGGAAGAAAGCTGTGCCGCTGGCGCTCGTGAGCATCGCCCAGACGATGGCGCTTACAAAATCCTTGCGCGTGCCGAAGCTCCACGGCGAGATGTCCATAAACCGGGAGAGCGCGTTTCTGACGCGCACGTCGCCGTCCGGCGTATTCTGCATGAGCTGGATGGTCGCGTTCGACACGATATCGGCAAGGCCGCCGATCGCGGCCAGCACGTCCGGACTGTCCGCAAGCCTGCAATAGCCCGGCACGCCCAGCGTGTCCTGATCGACCACGCCGATCACGAATTTTCGCAGCGCGTCGTCCTGCGCGGATCTGCGCTGCACTTTTACTTTCAAGTGGCATCACCGTCCTCTCCTAAATCTCGGATAATTTGCAGTTCGCGTTCAGACAGTTCCCAAGTATGCGCCGCAGCCCTCTCCGCCG
>OIYV01000900.1_pt1 | contig 15302 bp, 14 predicted proteins | sample 1588251 | NCBI WGS metagenome assembly OIYV01 (sample SAMN03283282) | human gut metagenome | biome: human-associated habitat; material: feces | host: Homo sapiens | place: Peru | collected 2012
GCATCGTCCGCTTCGCGGCAAACCTCAATTTTGTCAACTTTGATCTGCGCGGCGCGCTGCGCGGTCTGCGCGGCGGATTCCTCCAGCGTCGCGGCATCAGCCGATTTTGCGGAAAGCTCCGCCCGACTGCGCTCCTGTTCGTTGCGTGCCGTCAGGTAACGGCGGGTGATCCCTTCCGCCGAGTCGGCAAGGCGCTTTGCCTCTCCTTCCGCGTCCGCAAGGTCGTCCCGAAGCGCTTTTGTGCGCTCGTCGATCTGCGCCGTGCGCTCCTTGAGCGCCGCGATCTGCTCGCCGATACCGCCGCTGCGGCTGTCCTGCTCGGCAAGCTCGCTCTTTCCGCGTTCGAGATTCAGGCGGCAGTTTTCGCTGTTCGTCTGGAGCACGGCAAGCGCCCCTTGCGTCTCCTGCACCGCCGCCTCCGCGTCGGCCACGCTCTGGCGCGCCTGATCGATGAGCATATCGCGGTTGTGCAGGTCAAAGGTCAGCGTCTCGCCCGTTACATACAGGCGGTTGAGCGCGTCGTGCTCCTGCTGGAGCACAAAGGCCGCCGAATTATAGTCCTCCTCCGCCTTGCGCGCCGACGCGCTGAGGCGGTCGAGCGTTTGCAGCCACAGCGCGACCTCGACGCCCTTCAGCTCATCGCGCAGGAGAAGATATTTCTGCGCCTTTTCCGACTGCTCGCGCAGCGGCTCGACCTGAAGCTCCAGCTCGGCGATCTTATCGCCGACGCGGGTCAGGTTGTCCTGCGTTCCCGCCAAGCGGCGCTCCGTCTCCTCCTTGCGGTGGCGGTATTTGGAAATACCCGCCGCCTCTTCAAAGATCTCGCGTCGGTCGGTGCTCTTCAGAGAAAGGATCTCGTCGATCCTGCCCTGACTGATGTTGGAGTAGCCCTCGCGTCCGAGTCCGGTATCCATGAACAGCTCGTTGACGTCCTTGAGGCGGACGGACTGCTTGTTGATATAGTATTCGCTCTCGCCGCTGCGATAATAACGGCGCGTGATCATCAGCTCGTCGGCATCATAGCGCAGAGCGCGGTCGGAATTGTCCAGCGTAAGCGTCGCCTCCGCAAAGCCGACCTGCGCGCGCTTTTCCGTTCCGCCGAAGATCACGTCCTCCATCTTCTGGCCGCGCAGCAGGCGGGTGTTCTGCTCGCCCATGACCCAGCGGATCGCGTCGGAAATATTCGATTTTCCGCTGCCGTTCGGCCCAACGATCGCGGTAATATCATGGCCGAAGGTGACAAGCGTGCGATCAGGGAAGGACTTAAAGCCCTGAATTTCAAGGGATTTCAGATACATCCGAATATTACTCCTATTGTATTTTCAGTTTGTTATTTTACCAAAGCCCTCGCCAAATTGCAAGCGCATTGTGCATTTTTACGCAAAAAGGCACAAACCGCGATCGTCGCGTACCGAAAGGTACGGTCGATCACGGTTTGATACGTTCTATGTCACAGCACCTGACCATACAGGCGGCGAAGGGCATCCGCCGCCGCGCTCTGCTCGGCGCGTTTTTTGCTGCTGCCTGTCCCCTCGCCGACCGGTGTGCCGTTTAAGGAGACGCAGACGAAGAATTCCTTGCAGTGATCCGGCCCGCGCTCCTCGAGCAGCGCATAGGAGAGCTTTTGATCCCGTTTGCGCTGCACAAGCTCTTGCAGCTCCGTTTTGTAGTCGTGCGAGGCGATAACCTTTTCCAGTTGCGGAAGGATGTGCCGGTGAATGATGCCGGAGGCCGCCTCCAGTCCGCCGTCAAGAAACGCCGCAGCGATCAGCGCCTCCATCACATCGCAAAGCGTGCCGGAACGGGCGCGTCCGCCGCCGTGCTCCTCCCCCTTGCCGAGCAGCAGATAATCGCCGAGATGAAGCTGCACCGCGACGGCCGCGAGGTTCGCCTCGCAGACCAGCTCCGCGCGGATGCGCGTCAGTTCTCCCTCCAGCTTGGTCGGGAACATCCGGTAGAGATAGTCCGCCGTGACAAAGCCCAAAATGGAGTCGCCGAGAAATTCCAGCCGCTCATAGCTTTTCAGCGCATCGTGGCAGGCCTCGTTGGCATAAGAGGTGTGCGAAAGCGCCGTTTGCAGGAGCTGACGATTCTGATAGGCATAGCCCAGTGCCTGTTCCAGCTCACTGTACATGGTCTTCCTCCCGCAGCAGCGAGATCTCGCTGATATGCCTGCGGATCTCGTCGCAGAAGCCGCTCTCCACCGCGCGCATGGCCTGCCGGATCGCGCCCTTGAGCGCGGTCGCGTCGGAGGAGCCGTGTGCCTTGATGACCGGCTTTGTAATGCCGATGACGACCGAGCCGCCGACCTCACGATAGTCCATCGCCTTGCGGATGCTCTCGCCCTTTTTGCACAGCAGCGCGCCGATCTTGGTCAAAAGGTTCTTGGTAAACATCTGGCGGATGAGGCCGGACATATAGAGCGCCGTGCCCTCCATGGTCTTGAGCAGGACGTTTCCGGAAAAACCGTCCGCCACGATCACGTCTGCGGCGCCGTTCGGCACCTCACGCGCCTCCACATTGCCGACAAAGCGGATCAGGCCGCTCTCTCCCGCCTGCGCAAGCAGACGGTATGCTTCCTTATGCAGCGCGTCGCCCTTGGTATCCTCCGTTCCGTTGTTCAGCAGGCCGACGCGCGGCTCCGCCTTGCCCAGCGCGAGCTTCGCATAGAACGAGCCCATGCAGCCGAACTGGAGCAAGAACTCGGGCGTGCAGTCCACATTTGCGCCGGCGTCGACAAGGATCATGCCGCCCGAAACGGGCAGCATCGGCGCAAAGGCCGCGCGGCGAACGCCGCGGATGCGCTTGACCAGCAGCGTCGCCGAGGAGAGCAGCGCCGCCGAGTTTCCGGCGGAGATGAACGCGTCGCCTGCGCCGTCCGCGAGCATTTTCAGTCCCTGCACGAGCGAAGAGCCCTTGCGGTTGCGGAAGACCTGCATGGGATCGTCGTGCATATCGACAACATCATCGGCGTTGGCGACGTCCACACCGGCCGGAAGCGTATCCCAACCGTTGTGCTTCATGGCATCGAGGATCTGCGCGCCGCGTCCTACCAGAGTGATCTCCACTCCGTAGTCGCGCGCCGCTTCCAGCGCTCCAAGGACGATCTGATCGGGGGCGTGGTCGCCGCCCATTGCGTCAATGATGATCTTCATAGCGTTTCTCCGTTTCCGTAACCCATCTCCGCAAGGTGCGCAAGCGCACGGCGGGCGATGGCAAGATTGTGGTTGGCCTTGCCGCGCACCTTCTCCTTCAGAGGCGCGATAATGCCGAAATTGACGTTCATCGGCTGAAAATGAGCAACCGATCTGTCACTGATGTAGTATCCCAGCGCGCCGACGGCGGTCTGGTCGGTAAAGTCGGGCACCGGTTCGCCGCGCAGGCGCGCCGCCATGGACACGGCGGCAAGCAGGCCGGACGCGCACGACTCCACATAGCCCTCCACGCCGGTCATCTGTCCGGCAAAAGCGACCAGCGGGTCGCGCAGGTCTGCATAGGTCGCGTCAAGCAGCGTGGGCGAATGCAGGAAGGTGTTGCGGTGCATCACACCGTAGCGCACAAACTCCGCATTGCGCAGCGCGGGGATCATCGAAAAGACGCGCTTCTGCTCCGGAAATTTCAGATGGGTCTGAAAACCGACCAGATTGTAGATGTTTCCAGCCGCATTGTCCTGACGGAGCTGCACGACCGCATACGGCTCTCTGCCGGTCTTCGGGTCGCGCAGGCCGACGGGCTTGAGCGGCCCGTAGCGCAGAGTGTCCTCTCCACGGCGCGCCATGACCTCCACCGGCATACAGCCCTCGAAGACCTTTTTATCCTCAAAACCGTGCACCGGCGCTTCCTCGGCCGTGGTAAGCGCGGCGACAAAGGCCGTGTATTCCTCCTTGGAGAGCGCACAGTTGATGTAGTCGGCAGTGCCGCGATCGTACCGCGAGGCAAACCATGCAAGCTCCATGTCGATCGACTCGCGCGCCACGAGCGGCGCGGCCGCATCGTAAAAGTGCAGGTAGTCCGCCCCGAAATACGCGCCGATCGCCTCGCTCATCGCCTCGGAGGTCAGCGGCCCCGTCGCAACGATGACCGGCCCCTGCGGAACGGCGGTCACTTCCTCCGAAACGACGGTGATATTGGGGTGCTCCCGAATTTTCTTCGTGACCATGGCGGAAAAGCCGTAGCGGTCGACGGCAAGGCAGCCTCCCGCCTCCACGCGCGTCGCGTCCGCGCAGGACAGGATCAGGCTCCCCATGCGCCGCAGCTCCTCCTTGAGCAGCCCGACGGCATTCTCCAGCCGATCCCCGCGCAGCGAATTGGAGCAGACAAGCTCCGCAAAGTCGGCGCAGTGGTGCGCGGGCGTCATCTTGCTCGGCTTCATCTCATAGAGCGTGACGGAAAAGCCGCGCTGTGCCAGTTGCCACGCCGCCTCACTTCCGGCAAGTCCGGCGCCGATCACCTTCACATTCGTCATGGCTGTTTCCCCGCTTTTCCGATCTCCTCCGCCGTCTCGACCGTCTCCGTCGTTGCCTTCGGCATACGGCGCTTGTAGCCGCGCTTCTCCTCCGGCAGGAAGTCCTTGCAGGCCTCGTTGATGCAGAAGGGCTTCATCTGTCCCCTTCCCGATTTCTTAAAGAGCGTATGGCCGCAGGAGGGGCAGTCGTTTGCCGTCGGCACGTCCCACGTCATAAAGCCGCACTCCGCGCCGCGCTCGCAGGCATAGTAGGTGTAGCCCTTTTTGGACTTGCGCTTGAGCAGTCCGCTGCCGCACTTGGGGCAGCGACCGGGCATCCGCTCGACAAGCGGCTTCGTATTTTTGCATTCCGGAAAACCCGGGCAGGCAAGGAAGCGCCCAAAGCGTCCGGTCTTGATCACCATCTGACGCCCGCAAAGCTCGCAGATCTCCTCCGACGGCTCCTCCGGAACCTTGATGCGCACACCCTCGAGCGCCTTTTCCGCGTCAAGCATCTCCTGATGGAAGCCGCTGTAAAAATCGCGCAGTACCTGCTTCCACGGGAGCTTACCGGCCTCGACCTCATCGAGCTGATGCTCCATGTTGGCGGTGAACTCAACGTCGATAATATCGTTAAAGCGCTCGATCATCAGGTCGGTGACGACCTCGCCCAAGGGCGTTGGCGACAGGCGCTTCTCCTTTTTGATCACATAGTCACGATCCTGAATGGTCGCCACGATGGCGGCATAGGTAGAGGGACGACCCACGCCGCGCTCCTCCATTGCCTTGACCAGCGTCGCCTCCGTGTAGCGCGCGGGCGGCACCGTGAAATGCTGCTGCTTTTCGGTCTTCGTCGCTTTCAGGTGCTCCGAACCGTCAAGATCGGGCAGCATCGCCGACTTTTCGTCGCTCTCGTCGTCGCGTCCCTCCTCGTAGACCGCCGTAAAGCCTGCAAATTTCATCAGCTGATCGGTCGCGCGGAACACATGACCCGCACACTGCGTGTCGATCTGCACGGCATCGTAGAGCGCGTCGGACATCTGGCAGGCAATGAAGCGGCTCCAGATCAGCTTATAGAGCCGGTACTGCTCCTTTGTCAGGTCGTCTTTGACGCTCTCCGGATCGAGCCGCACAATACTCGGGCGGATCGCCTCATGCGCGTCCTGCGCGCCTTCCTTCTTGCGGAAGCGGCGCGGCGAGCCGGGATGGAACCTTTCGCCGTAGCGCGAGACGATCAGCTCCTTTGCGGCGCTGAGCGCCTCCTCGGACAGGCGCAGGGAGTCGGTACGCATATAGGTGATCAGGCCGACCGTTCCCTCGCCGCTGATGTCCACGCCCTCATAGAGCTGCTGCGCGACCGCCATCGTGCGGCGCGGCGTCATATTGAGCTTTCTCGAGGCCTCCTGCTGAAGTGTCGAGGTGATGAACGGGGGCGCGGGCAAGCGGCGCTTTTCACTGCGCCGAATATCCGCAACGGTAAACTCCCGCCCTTCGATCGAGGACAGGATGATGTCCGCCTCTGCCTCGCTGCGCAGCTCCCGCTTCTTCTCGTCGCCGTAATAGTGCGCCGTGAAGCCGCCGAGCTTGCCGATGCAGCGCAGATGCGCGTCGATCGTCCAGTATTCCTTCGGCTCAAAGGCGCGGATCTCGCGCTCGCGCTCCACGACGAGCCGCGTCGCGACGGACTGCACACGGCCGGCAGACAGGCCTCTGCGGATCTTTTTCCACAGCAGCGGACTGAGCTGGTAGCCGACGATACGATCCAGAATGCGCCGCGCCTGCTGCGCGTCGACCAGGTGATAGTCGATCCCGCGCGGGGCGCGGATGCTGGAAACGACGACGTTTTTCGTGATCTCGTTGAAGGTCACGCGATGAGTGTCCGCGTCGGACAGGCCAAGCAGCTCCTTCAGGTGCCACGAGATCGCCTCTCCTTCGCGGTCCGGGTCAGTCGCGAGATAGACGCAGTCGGACTTCTTCGCCGCACTGCGCAGCATGGAGATCGTCGCTTCCTTTCCCTTGAGCGGGCCGTACTGCGGGGTGAAGTCATGCTCGATGTCAACGCCCATCGTGCTCTTCGGCAGGTCGCGCAGGTGTCCCATGCACGCCTCGACGCGATAGTCCGGCCCTAAATATTTCCCGATGGTCTTCGCCTTGGACGGCGATTCCACGATCACAAGATTTGTTCCCTTTGCCATGCAGGAACCCTCCGGTTTCAGTCGTATTTACGTTGGTAGAAATTGCCGGGCAGCTTTAACGCAAGATGCTTGATCTGAAGCATCGTCAGCGCCGCAAGCACCCGCTGCGTGGGAAGCTCGCAGGCCTCGATCAGTGTGTCGACCGCCACAAGATCTTGGGACAGATGCGACAGCACGACCCGCTCATCCTGACTCAGCTTCTCCTGACATTCGTCACTATAAGCGCTGTTTGCGGGATTGTCAACGTCTTTTTTGCCGCCGTCGTCGATCGCAATGGGCGCGTATACGCGCTGCGCAGCGGCGAGTTTCCTCTTCAGCTCGCGCTCCACCGACTCTCGGCGGTTCCCGTCGGAAAGTTTATCCGGAAACAGGTAGCGGTATCCCTTTAATATCTCCCAGCCGTTTTCCACCATCTCCGCGCCCTCGCGGATCAGGCGATTGCTGCCCTCGCTGTGGCGCAGGCCGATCTGGCTCGGAATGGCATACACGTCCCTGCCCTGCTCCAGCGCGTGATTTGCGGTAATGAGCGCACCGCTGCGCGCCGAGGCCTCGACGACCAGCACGCCGAGCGACAGACCGCTGAGAATGCGGTTGCGTACGGGGAAATTGCTTCCGATCGGCGGCGTGCCCGGCGGGTATTCGCTGATCAGGCAGCCATGACAGGCGACCTTTTGAAACAGCTCCTTGTTTTCTCGCGGATAGTTGATGTCAAGCCCGCAGCCCATGACGCAAATGACCGGCATATAGGAATCGAGCGCGCCGTAGAGCGCCATCGTGTCGATCCCGCGCGCACCGCCGCTGACGACGATGCCGCCGCTCGAAGCGATCCGATGGGCAAACTGTCTGCTGTGCAGCAGCGCATATGTGCTGCATCTGCGCGAGCCGACCACCGCGATGACCGCCTCGTTGTCGATGTCCGGAATCTCGCCGTGATAGTACAGCAGCGTGGGCGGGTCGACGATGTTGCGCAGGCGCTCCGGATAGGCCTCGTCGGCATACGTCAGTATGCGGATGCCATGCTCGTCGCATTTGCGCAGAAGCTCCTTCGCGTGATCGAGCGACTTGTCCATCAGGCTCGCAAGCCAGCGCTCGTCAAAGTTCTCCGTCCGGCGGCACTGCTCGGCGGTCAGGGCATAAATGCGCTCCGCCGTGCCGAACATCCGCAGCAGCGCCGCCCTGCTGCGTGCGCCGATGCCGCGTCGTTCCGCCAGCCATATCCAGTGCTCATTCATCTCTATCTCTCACTTCCGGTGATTTATGAGTTGCCACATGACGATCGACGCAGCGACCGCTGCGTTGAGCGACTCACAGGTGGGGCGCATGGGGATGATGACCTCGCTCTGCGCCGCGCGGAGCAGCGTCTCGCAGACGCCCTGCCCTTCGCTGCCGATCACGGTGAGGTATTCGGACAGGTCGACCTGCCTTAGATCGCGCGCCCGCTCGCTCAGCGCCGTTGCGGCAAGCGGAACGCCGGAGGCCGCGACGGCGCGCAGCAGCTCCTCCAGCGGAATGCTGACCGGCGGCGTGCGCAGCACCGCGCCCATGGAGGCGCGGATGGTCTTTTCGCAAAACGGATCGGCGCAGTTGTTCGTCAGAAGCACCGGAACACCAAACGCGTCCGAGGTGCGCAGGATCGTGCCGAGGTTGCCCGGATCCTGTATGCGGTCGAGCACAATGCCGCCGCGACACACCGAAAGCTGCGGCTGCTTCGGCAGCGCGCAGGTAAACACCACGCCCTGCGGCGTGCGCATGGAAGACAGGCTCTGCATCAGGCTCTCCGGAACGCAGACGCAGCGCGTCTGCGGCGGAAGCGGCGGACACGGCGCGCCCTCGCACAACACGACGGCAGTCAGGTGCGGATACCATTGCAGTGCTTCGGAGAGCAGCTTAAACCCGTCCGCGACAAACTCGCCGCACGCCTCACGATACGCGCGCGAGGTCTGCAATTTTCGAATGTGTTTGAGCAGCGTGTTTTGGCTGCTTGTAATGCGTTCCATGCGGCGCTCCCCCGCTTTCATACACTATATTAATATAGTATAGCAGGAAGGCCGGAATAATGCAATCCCTTAATTTTCCGAAGTTCGTTGTCGGCGAATCCGTCCCCTTCCGTGCGGTTTTTCGAAAAAAGCATCCGCCTTACCTGCCGTGTTTGGTCGAACGCAGCGGGTAAGGCGGAGCCTCATATGTGTGTCAGAACAGCTGCCCCGACAGTTTTTTCTTTTCCTTCGGCGGGAATGTCGCCTCAAAGGCCTCAAACGCTTCCGGATCCTTCTGGCAGACAAAGTATCCCTCCGGATCCTTGTAGGTGCCGGAGATACCGTCTAAGAAGCCGGTTCTCAGTTCCTTGATGAGGAAGTAATCCGCCTCCGGATCGTCGGCATAGCGGACGCCCTTTGTCTTGGCCGGAACAAAGCCGGACTTTCCGTAAAACAGAATGTTTCCGGTAATGGCGAGCGCGCCCGCCCCCATCTCTCTGGCCTTCTCCATGGAATACTCCAGCAGGCGCTTCCCGTAGCCCTGCCGTTTGTATGCGGGCGCAATGCCGATCGGGCCGAAGGTCATGATCGGCACGCTTCGTCCGTCGTCGCACGCGATCTCCGAACGCACATAGATGACCTGACCGATCATCTCGCCGTCAAGCTCCATCACGAAGTCCAGATCCGGCACAAACGCCGGATCGTTCCGATAGCAGTGCAGCACATAGTGCTCCATGCAGCCCGGACGATACACATTCCAAAACGCTTCCCGCGTCAGGTTTTCGGTATTTCGATGATCCGCCTCTTTTTCAAGGCGGATCGTGATCCTTTTTTCTAACATAGTAACCTCTCCAATGGTATTTTTTTCGTTTCGCGAAGCGGGTCATTCCGCTTCCCTTGCAAGCGTCAGGTTCATGAGGTCGAAGTCGATCTCCCGCCCGTCGATCTTGAAAAACGCGGGGAAGGTACACAGCTTTCGGAACCCGAGCTTTTCATAAAGCCGGATGGCACGCGCATTGTCGCTGCGCACCTCAAGGTTCAGCTGCTCGACGCCGCTCTCTTTCGCAAAGGCAAGGATCGCCTCCGCCAAGGCAGACGCCGCACCGCAGCCCCACCACGCTTTTTTGAGGCTGATGCCAAACTCCGCGCGGTGCCGCATCCGGTTGTACTTTCGGTTCAGGCTGGCCGTACCGATGATCTCCCCGTTCACCTTGGCAAGGTATTGCGCATTATCCGTCGACTCGGCCTGACTTTGCAGATAAGCGCGCTCCTGCTCTACGCTGAGCGGTACGCCCTCCGACCCAAAGCTGAGATTTTCCGTCTCTCCGCCGATGATTTTCAAATATTCCAGCAGCGCGGCGGCATCCTCCGGCCGCGCACGCTCGATCACAAACAAACGGTCATTCATATTGCCCTCTCCTTCATTTATACAGCACGCCTCGCCCCAGACGCCGATGGGATAAGCGTTGTGCCTCCATCGGCTTTTTTGCGGCGTGACCACTCGGTTGCTGTAATTATAGTGACCGAACGGTCACTTGTCAAGTCCCTTCCGGAAAAAATTATGCGATCCGCGCGGCACGGGTCGCGTAAAAAACGTCCCTTCGTACCTTCGAAGGGGCGTTTTTATGCTCAGTGTCCTTTGTGCTTTTCCTGTCGCTTTTGCTGCTTCAGCTCAAATCTGCGCTGCTGTTCCGCCGCGCGCCGTTCCTTGCCGACCTTTTTGCGCTCGGTTTTTGTCTCCTCACGCTGCGCGGCCAGCGCCTGCTGCGATTTCGTGCCGATGCCGACATCTTGAAGCTTTCTTTTCGCATTGCGCACACGACGTTTCGGATTGTCCGCGAACTGTTTCCGTTCTGCTGCGATCGACGGACTGAATTTTAACTCATAATAGTGCCGAAGGACAAATTCCCACACTTCATAGTCTTTCGGCTCCGCGCCGAACGTGATCTTGCAGGCGGAGAGCTTTTCGTTCTCCGTTCTCTCAAATACGCCCACCCAAAACGGGTCTTCAAAATAGGCCGTCAGCGCACCGCAAATTTCATTCACGGGGCGGCGGCGCCACACCTGCTTTTTCCCGCCTGTCGGCATGGAGCCACAGAGCGACTGAGCCGCCCAGCAGCACCGCGCGGTAGATATTCGTGCAAACATCCCCCGGAAATGGGTCAAAGAGCGCATTCCAGTCATAGACCGCACCGATGGCATTCACGAACGCGTGATAGACCGCGCAGGCCATGACGCTTTTGGTCGCCTTATAAAGTGCCGCCAGTGCAAACGCCCAGACGAGGATCTGGATGCCGAAACCGATCAGGCTGTCGCCGTAGTGGTTGGAGGTGGGGTCAAGCCACTGGTCTATGTGCCAGACGAACCAGACAGCGGCAACCGCCAGAACGCTGAGCGGGTACTTCATCCGTTTTTCCAGCTCCGGCTGCAAAAAGCCGCGCCAGCCCGCTTCCTCTGCAATGCCGACAAACGGGATCATCACAAGAAAACCGAGCGGCATCAGATACCACGCCGCTCCGTTCGGCTCACCGCGAAGCACCGCAAAAATCAGCGCCGTGCCGCAAAAGGCGGCGGTCAGCAAGGCGGTCTTCCGTTTTTCTTCCGTCCGGAACAGCCGCCGGAAGAAAGCCTTTCGGCTGATTTTTTCTTGAAAGCGCGCCAAGATCAAAACCGACAGGAACGGCGCCGGTGTAGAAAACACCATACCGATGAGCGCATAGGTTAGGTAGCCGAGCGTCATTTCCCCGTTTTGCTCGTGCGCGACGGAATACGGCTTCAGCCAGCAATTCAGCGTCACGAAGGTAAACGCCCAAAAGGCCAAAATCAGCAACAGATAGAGGAAAATACGCTTTTTACTTTCCTGCCTCATGATCTCTCCGCATTCTCCCGCAGCTCCGCGCCATAGCGGCACAGCAGCGAACCGAGAAGGAACATGATGCCCAGCGCAATGCTTGCACTGTTATCAAAAAGTTTATCCATGGCTGCGGTCTCTTCGACCTTCATGAAACCGGCAACGATGCCCCGAACGATGCTGCCGACGGCCGCGCAGCCGGTGGGGACGGCAAGCGTCAGGATACCGAGCCGCAGCAGCTCACTTGCGCCCGCGCGCGTGAACGGCGTTTCGGCTTTCAGCTCGTTCTTGAAGTAGGCCTCCGCGAACTTCGCAAGCACCGCTTCACCGGCGCAGACGATCAGCCAGCCGGAGAGCGTCGCGGTAATGCTCTTGATATTATAGCCGTATTCCTCGGAGATCAGCTTGTGCAGCGTGACACCGCCGAGCTTGATCACGCCGCCGTTTCCGAGGCTCATGCTGATGATCCCCGCGACCGCACTGCAGAAGCCGATGACCGAACAAATAAATGCGATCTTGCTGAGGACTTTTCCAATTTTTGACAGTTTTTGAATCGTATGAAGCGATTTCATCGCAATACTCCTTTTTTCATTGCTTGCGGCAGGGCGCGTCACTGCGCCTGCTTCGCGATCTGCTCAAGCAGGATATTCTCCGCATATCCGCAGGCGCGCGCAACGGAGCCTTCCGCAAAGGGGTTGGACAAATTCGCGTAGCGCAGCGTCTCCAGATAGCCGCGGCTGCCGCCGGTCTTGCAGAGCTTGAGATAGTCCTGCCACGCGGCCTGCTTATCCTCGGCATACTTCTTCTTAAACTCCATCGCGCCCATGGTCGTGAGCGTGTAGTTGATGTAATAGAACGGATAGAGATAGATGTGCAGCTTATGGTACCAATAACCGCCGCGCTCCATAAAAGCGTCGTTCTCGTAGCGGCGCCACGGTATATACTTCTCCTCCAGCAAGTGCCACTGATAGGTGCGCTCCTTGGGCGTCAGCTCGGGATGCGCGTAGCAAATGTGCTGGAACTCATCCACCGCTACGCCGAAGGGCACGAAGGTCAGGGCCTCCTGCAAATGCGCGAAACGGAACTTATCCGCCTGATCGCCGAAGAACCACTCGGCGTAGGGGTAGGCAAACTGCTCCATGGACATGGAATGGATCTCCGCGATGTCGGTCGACTCGCTGTAATAGTCCGAGATCGGTTGGCTGCGCATGGCCATATAGCCCGCGAAGGCATGCCCCATCTCGTGCGTCAGCACCTGCATATCAAAGATCGTATGGTTAAAGCACGAGAACACAAAGGGCGCTTTCAGGCTGGGCAGGCTCGTCATGTAACCCGTCGAGGCCTTGCCCGCCTTGTTTTGCAGATCCATCAGCTCATGGTCGATCATGAAGTCGATGAATTCGCCGGTCTCCGGACTAAGCTCGTGATACATTTTCTGCGCGGTTCTGACCATAAAGGCGTCGTCGCCCGCAGGTTCGGCGTTGCCGTCCGGAAACACCATCTTCTCGTCGTAGCACATGACATGGTCGAGGCCGAGGCGCTTTGCCTGCGCGTCATAGAGCTTTTGGCAAAGCGGCACAAGGACGGTGCGCACCTGCTCGCGGAAGGACGCGACTTCCTTTTCGCCGTAGTCCGTGCGCCCCTGTTCGAGATAGCCGACGGGGATGTAGTTCTCGTAGCCGAGGTTTCTGCCCATCTCGTTACGGATGCGGATCAGCTCGCTCCAAATCTCCTCCAGACGCGGTTCGTTGTCCTCGTAGAACTTGGAATACGCCTTGAAGGCGGCGGCGCGCGTCGCGCGGTCGGGATGCTCGAAGTACTTTTGCACACCGTAGAGGTTCAGCGTCTTGCCATCGAAGGGGATCTCAGCCGTGGCCATGATCTTCTGATATTCATTGGTCAGGCGGCTCTCCTGCTGGCGCAGCGGGATGTTGGCCTCGCAGAACAGCTTCTTCTGCAAGTCCATGGCAACAAAATACTGGCGGCCAAATTCCCGCTCGATGTCCGCGCGGAAGGGACTTGCGGCGATGGCCTCGCTGAGCGCGACCTCGTCACCGCTGAGCGCGGGCAGCGTGTCTTGCAGATAGTTGATCTCCGCCTCGTAGAATTCGTCGCGCGTGTCGAGCGTGTGGCGAATATGCGCGACGGAATAGCACGTAAACAGCTTGCAGTTCTCGCGGTCGATCTCAAAGATCAGCTCGCGCAGCACATCATAGCTCTCGGCGTGCTCGACAGCCTTCTTCCACGCAGTGAGCTGCGCGCGGTGCGCCTCAAGGTCAGGGCGCTTGTATTCCAGCGTTGAAAATTTGAATTGATCCATTGTTTTTCTCCTTGTATCCATAGATTCAGTAATTGGCCGATCGCGGCCATGGTCTTGCTCATACATAGGTTTCGATGAACTCTTCCAGTGTCGGGATCGTTTCCGCTTTCCAGTAACGGCCGCAGTCCGGCGTTCGTTTCAGCAGCTTTTTGTTGTACAGCTCTCGGCGAAGCGTCGCAGGGTCGTGAAAAAGCGTCCATTCGTCCAGCAGATCGTTGATCTCCACCTCGGTATACTGCCGCTCCGGTTCGACCTTTCCAGCCATATGCCAAAGTGCCATCAGCTTCTTTTTGTGCTTGGCCGGAAGCGAGATCAGTCGTCCGCTTCCGTCCAAGAACGGCGTTAAGTCGGATAAAATTTGCTTCATATTGGCCTCCCGTTGTTCCATCGGCGTAAATCGCAGGCCGTTTACGACCTGTTCCATGTTGGTATCTTGCCTGTGGTAGATAGGGACGGCAATGCGTTTACCGTCATTCTACCGGCGCGATTCTCGATTCGCGCCGCAACGCCCTTACGTGAGATGATCTCCAATGCGGTTTGTATGATCTCAGCTTTTGTAGATTTCGGCTCCGGCGGCACGGGATCATCTCCCGCCATGCGAAATATTTGTTTTGAAACGTCCGTTCTGCATTACGTGTTTTAATTATAGTCACCGCTCTCTTCGCTGTCAATAGCCTTTTGGAAAAAATGCCGCAAATAGAAAAAGCGCCTGCGGACACTCCCAAAAAAGAATGCCCGCAGCCGCCAAATTAGGTATTGCCTGTCAGGGATCGGCAGCGGCGCATTTCGATTGGCCTCCACCTTATCCGTTCTTCCTCCAGACCGTTTTATTCACAACTCCCGTGTAGCTCTGAATAAGTCTAACGACCTTCATGGAGACATTCTCGGCGGTATAATCGGGCACGGGTGTGCCGAGGTCACCGTTTTGCTGCATACCGACCGCCAAGTAAATGGACTGTAATAGCTGCTCTGTGTGGATGCCCGCTAAGACAAAGCAGCCCCGATCCAGTACCTCCGGACGCTCGGTGGATGTGCGGATGCAAACCGCAGGGAAAGGCTTTCCAACGGAGAGGTAAAAGCTCGACTGCGTCGTGCGTTTCCGGCTTGAATGTTCTTGTCCCCGCAGAAAGATTGTTATGCTGAATGTAAACGACCCACAGCCCCTTTTGAACTGCCCAGTCGATCGCCTCATTGACTTTTTCAATGATCTCCTTGTAATTCTTTGTGATGTCATTTTGCAGGTCGATCACGACCAGTGCGCTGTTTTTCATATTGTGTCCTCCATAATTTCTCTTTTTTCGCTTCGGGTGTGTATTCTCCCCCGAAGTGCCGCAAAGGTATGTGACAGCATCTGTATGCAAGAAAAACGACAGCCACAGCATGGGCGGGATGACCGCAGCACCATGCGGCGGCATATTCATTCCCTGCTCTTTTGCATATAGGCATGGAAAAACCGCATAAACACTGGGTTTATGCGGTTTCCGATGGCGGAGAGGATGCGATTCGAACCCATGTG